>WLWI01000165.1_pt1 | contig 89611 bp, 67 predicted proteins | sample 6701501 | NCBI WGS metagenome assembly WLWI01 (sample SAMN12718690, study PRJNA515312) | sponge metagenome | isolation source: marine sponge | host: Mycale hentscheli | place: New Zealand: South Island, Marlborough, Capsize Point | collected 2014-11-01 | reverse complement strand
AACCCACAAAGCTATGGCGGCGTTGGAACGGCGATGGGTCCGGTGTCCGGCCTTACCCAAGTGGTTTGTCCACATGGAACCCACGCCGACTTGATGCGGAGTGCTTATTTTTCTGGAAACGCCTAAGTTCAAATTGAACGAACAGGCCGATTATAATGAAACAAGTCAAACCGATCGCCAATCCAAAGATATTGATGAAAGAGTAGTATTTTTGTTTGTGCAAGTTGCGCAAGGCTATCACGGTATGATTTTTAAGCACGGTCCCCTCGAAAAAATTGTAATCTTTGGATTAATTTCCGGCTTAGCAGCTCTAAACCCAATTGGGCAATGAAAATAGCAAGTCGCATGCCAATATCGTAATATCTTGTTTCTTTAAATGTTAATGAGGTTTATAGAGTAAAATAGAAACAAAAAGTGTACGCTGATGATACAAGCGGTGTCCGGTGCCGAACACGTGCTCAGTGAGACTGGCCCCTAATTTGAGGATTGGTTGGGGCGGCTTTGGATTTGTTTTATTCATGCTCACCTGAATGCAGGGAGTTAGAATCTTCATAGAAGATCTCGCCGTGCTTATTCAGGTTCAATGTACTCAGCGGCTCAAGCCAGGGCTTAATCCGACCCGGGGATTTGGCCGACCGCGATATATACCCACTCTTGCACAACGGGAGTCAGTTCCTTGAACCGGTGCTGCCACCTCATATCCCCCGCCTCGTAAGCCCTAATTATATCCCGACGAATACCAGGATCGCATTTCCACTCGTATAGCCGCGCGGCCAATTCGGCTGTTTGCCCGCCTATTTTCCGCGTCGCCTGCAGCACCTCTTCTTTCAAGAATACAAAGCGACCGGTTTTCGCATAAAGGCCGCGTAAGCGACATCGATAAAACCGCAACTGACTTTATTATCGACCTGGCCGACAAGTCTTTTGCGTATCTCAGCAATACCCGCCACAGAGATAGCCCTGTGCAAGGGCTCCTCAATGGCGGCGATCAAGTGCGACAACTGTTTTTCGTCGCGTTGGATAGGGCTTTTCGTCGCGTCGAATGGCATCGTAATCCTCACAGATCGAATACAGTGCCTAATACTGTTTGCAAATCCGATTTTCCCCTGCGAGCCGGCTTCTCGGCGTCCTCCCGGGCGGGTGAAATGCACCATTTTATGGCTGGAATTACGGTCTGGGGAATTCGCCAACAGTAGTTCAAGAGTGGGCGCCGGCCACCGCGAATGAAAATCAAGGAGTCTCTTTCAGGAGAATATCAATATCCACGAAGCCCCCAAATCGCCCGCTGGGCCTAGTTGGCGGGGTGGGCAGCATGCCCACGCCCGCCACCGAGAATTACCGACCTTGCAGCGCCACGCCCAGAGGTACGTCGTCGACGAAAATCCCGTCGATACCTAGCGCGTTGAGAAAAAACCAACCGGCCTCGTCTGTAACAGTGAAACTCCAGACACTCAAACCGAGACTCTGGAGCCCGCCCACCAGTAAACCACCACTGCCTGGAGTGCCCAGCTCGGCTTGCTGGAGAATCTGAATGTCCACAGCAACCGCCGTCGAACCCGTAGACAGGGCGACACCCGCAAATTGCTCGACGGAAACATACCCAGGCAGGCGAAACAGGCCGCCGATATTCGCCCACTGGAGACCGAACCCTGCGTCTTTGTCGATGGGGTTCACTTCCCAACCGGTAGCCGCTTCTATCTGCTCAGCAGGCAAAAACTGCAGCACATTAACAGACAGTACCCGCGCCACATCAGGCGCCGAAGCGGCCACCGCCGCAATCACTGCAGGAGAGAAGGATTCGATCAATACCTGCTCAGTCATGTCCGTTTGCTCAACGTCGGACACCACCGCCGCCACCAACGCCGAAGCGAATACGTCATCAGGATCACACTGGGGCGACGGCGCCTTGATCTCGATGTCTACGATCCCCGAGGGTCCATCGTGCTGGCGAGTGAAGGGGCTAGCCGTTTGTAGAACTAGCTTTAGGGTTGGAACCTCAGGCGCGACCTGGAGCAGTTCATCTAGGGGGAGAGTATTGATGCAAGTCCCGTCCGCGAGTAGGTCGTCGTGAAACACCACCGCGTGTCCATCTTGGGTCAGTTGCACATCCACCTCAACCATAGGGACCTGGCTGCCAAACCCGTCGAGCACCGCCTCCACGGTGTTTTCGACGGGCCGCTCAGGATCCTCGCCGAGGTTGATGCCGAACCCCCGGTGCCCGATGGCAAAGGGTTTCGCACCGCCTCCTACAACATCAGCGACCCGCCAGAGGCTGCCGACGGGGTCGGATACCGCGGATGCGCCAAAGCCAGGTCTGCAATGTGGCCGTTCACACGTTCCGGCCACGCGATTGGCCGATCCCGTGAGTTTGGGCGCAGGAGCAGACATCTCCTCCGCACCTGGCGAGAGCGGTGATTCCTCGCCACAACCTACCATCCACAACACGCCCATAGAAAAGATCGTCATCAGCGATACTTTCTTCCACTTCATAGGAACTTCCTCCTGTATTGGATTTGAAACTGGACTATCCAGGTTTTGCGATAAGTGCTGCTCACCCCCACAACCGATGCACCAGCGCCCCGTTGCGCCTTTCAATGGCCTCCATCGCATCGCAGATGAGGTCTTCGCGGTAGCGCTGCCCGACAATCTGGACGGCCGCCGGGCGCCCTTCGACCAGACCCGTTCCGATAACCCCGGCCGGCAACCCCAGATAATTGATGCCGGTGCTGTAGATGGCCGCGTCGAAGAGGTCTTTCACCTGGTCGAAGCCCTGCGCGTCGTAATTCCAATCGTATAGCGGGCGCATCAGAAATGGCGTCAGTACCAGCGGATAATCGGCCAGAAAAACGTTCCATTCCCGCATCAGGCGGGTGCGGTCGGCAAAGGCGGCGATATAGCCGTCGCGGTCGAGCAATTCGGAAAGCTCGTAATACCACTCGAAAATTTGCTTGATAGTCTGGCTGCCGTACTGCTGCACGGCGGGGCCCAGGGTTGCATTCATTTCGGTCGTGCCGGCGCGAAACCACTGAGCTGCCGCTTCGGCCACCGGCGGCGCTTCGATTTCGACGACCGTATAACCGGCCTCGCGCAACTGATCCGCTGCCCGGCCCAGCAACTCGACTATGCCGGGGTGCATATGGTAGCCGTTGCTTTCGATGGTGATGGCCACTTTCGGCCGCCCGCCCAAATCGGGGCCGTCCCAGGGCACCGGCGGACAGTTGGGATCACGGGGATCCGGCGCAATCATGGCCCGGGTGGCCAACCGCACATCGGCTGCATGGCGGGCGATAATACCCTGCACCGACATCGCCTGTGCCAGGGGCCCACGCTCAAGTGGGGCCGAGGAATTGAACACCGGCACCCGAAAGGTGGTCGGCTTTACCGTGGCCAGGCCGTTGGCAAAAGCCGGGAAACGCAGCGAGCCGCCAATATCGTTGCCGTGGTTGAGTGGCGCCATGCCGGCGGCGCAGGCTGCTCCGGCGCCGCCCGACGAGCCGCCGGGCGAAAGTTGGTCGCCCCACGGATTGTAGGTGCGCCCCCGCAGCGGATTGTCGGTGGTGGCCCGCAGCGAGAATTCGGGGGTATTGGTGCGCCCGACTACAATAGCCCCGGCCCGGCGCAAATTGCGCACCAGTGGCGCGTCTTGGGTCGCCATCATATCGATAAAGGCCGGCACCCCGTTGGCATTGGGCTGTCCGGCCATATCGATATTTTCCTTGATGGTCAGTGACACCCCGTGCAAGGGGCCAAGATCTGCGCCCGCCGCCACCGCCTGGTCGGCGGCTTCAGCATCAATAACTGCCTGTTGGGTCAGATCGATAGTAACTGCGTTGAGGTGGGGGTTTTGTTCCTCGATGCGGGCAACGACGGCGGCCACCACCTCGCTGGCTTTGCAGTCGCCTTTACGGATACCGGCCGCCATTTCGGCGGCGCTCAATTTCCACAATTCTGTCATCGCGTCCTCCTAACGTCTCGCCTGCTCCTAGTTTATTTGATACTACACCAATCACCCCCATGCCACCAGTTTGCCCACGGTCCATACCCAGTGCAACCGCCTACTTTAGACCTCCCGCACCCCCTTGCCGAGATCCACTTGACATTATCGCACCACCCTCCTTGATTCCACTCTCGACCCAATCCACCCGCAGCCGTTGAGGTCCGCCGTGCACATCGTCTACAGCGACCGCCATAAGCGCCACGACCCGCCCTACGAATTTGTCCGCGACCATATGTCGCCCTATTCCGAAGCACCCGCCCGCATCGAGCGTTTGCGCGCTGCCCTGCAAAAGGGCGGGCATACCGATTTCATCGAGCCCCGCCCCTACGGCCCCGAACCGCTGAACCGGGTCCACGATGCGGACTATCTACATTTTATCGAGCATATCTTCCCCGCCTGGGTTGCCGCCGGCCGCAGCAGCGAGAGTATTATCCCCGAAACCTTCGCCAATCAGGCCATGGCCGCCCGCCCCGATCTGCTGCACCGCCAGCCCGGCTATTATTGCTTCGACGCCCAGACTCCCATTGTCGAGCATACTTGGGAAGTGGCCTTGACCGCCGCCCACGCAGCTCTCACCGGTGCCGACCTGCTGCTGGAAGGACACTCCAGCGCCTATATCCTGTGTCGTCCACCCGGCCACCACGCCGGCCACGCCCTCTACGGCGGCTACTGCTATCTCAATAACGCCGCTCTAGCAGCGGCTCATCTCCATTCCCTGGGACGCATTGCCGTACTGGATATCGACTACCACCACGGCAACGGCACCCAGGATATTTTCTACGCCTCTGACCAGGTATTGGTCGTCTCTATCCACGCCGACCCCAACCGCGCCTACCCATTCTTCAGCGGCTATCCCAGCGAGACCGGCCAGGGCCCAGGCCAGGGCTACAATCACAATATCGCCCTACCGCCAGCCATTGACGATACCGCCTATCTAAACGCCCTCGACGGCGCCCTGGAACGCATCCAGGCATTTGCCCCAGCAGCCCTTATCCTGTCGCTGGGCCTAGACATCTACCAAGGCGATCCCCTGGGCGATTTCCATGTCTCGCTGGACGCCTTTGGCCGCATTGGCACCCGCATTTCCTCTTTGTCGTTGCCCACCCTCATTGTCCAGGAGGGCGGCTACAATATAGACGAGGGCGGAATTGCCCTAATTAATTTGCTCAGCGCCTTCAATTGAGATGGCGGGTCACGATTCCACGCCCACAGCACTTTCCTTGGCAAAGAAGATCTAACCGAACCGCTGCAGGACGAGCGGCCTGGGTGGGTTGGCTGGAAGGAGGCCGTGGGGGTGTGGCTGCGGGGCAGCTGAAGGCCGGGCGGGCGGCGCAGCCGGGCGGGGCAGGGATGGCCACAAGCGGGCATCACGGCCTCCTGGAAGCCGACCCACCCAGGCCGCGACCATACTACCCGTCTATTATCAAACAGGAATACCACAATGCCCAAAGAAAATTACACCCTGCGCTCAGTAGAAATCGACCGCGACGCCGATAAACTGGCGCAAATGTGGAACGACTCCGACGACCAGTGGCCCGGCACCTGGTGCGAAGGCGTACCCATGACCGGCCAGCGGGTACGCGACTGGGACGAACGCGAAAACTACCTCGACGCCCTCATCTGGGATACCGGCGACCACATCGCCGGCTATTGCTCGCTGTGGGAGGAACCCGACGAGGAAGGCGTCACCTATATCGCCACCCTCAATGTCTCCCCCAACTTCCAGGGCCGCTCGCTGGCGCGCAAATTCCTCTGCCACTACGTCGACCGGGTCATCGAACACGGCTCAGTACGCCTCGACCTCAATACCTGGTCGGCCAATCTCAAGGCCGTACCGCTGTATAAGAAATGTGGCTATTTCTGGGTCCCGGGTACGGCGGTGCGGATGCAGAATTACCTGCCCGCCATTTTGACCATGCCCTGCTGCAGCGATTTTTTTGCCCGCCACGACTGGTACAGCGCCATGCAGCGGACCCTGGACCAGAATGAAGACGAAGAGCGTTGGCAGGGCCTCAAAGTATTCACCTACCACTTTAGCGCCGACGACGAGTCCCTCACGGTACGGGTCGACCGCCAGGCCCGCGCTGTCACCGCTGTCGAAACCGACGTCTTTGCCGTGGCCGCTCTGCCGACCAACATTGAACCGGCCCGCGGCCTGGAGACGGCCATGCGCTGGGAGCTGACTAATAAAAGCGAGCGGCCCCTGCCCATTGCTCTCCTGGCCAACGGCGACCAGGATCTGGCCATTGAATACCGTACTTCGCTGGTATTAGAACCAGGTGCCAGCACCACCCTGGAAGCCCCCGTAGCCGTGGCCGCACAACCACCGCAAACTCCGGCGGAAAAACGCAAGGGCGTGCCGGCGGTGCGCTCGGTATTGGTCGTCGACGGCCAGGTCGTCGAATTGGGCACCGGCATGGAGCCCCGGCCGGCGGTGGAAATAAGCACCTGGCCCCGGCATATCACCTTGACCCCGGGGGTCCCGCAAACGGTGCACCTGCAATTGCGCAGCCGCTACCCCGAAGCCGTAGAGGCCACCCTAAGCGCGCCCCCTGCTCCTGGCCTACACACCGATTGGCGTCAGCAACAACTCAACATCCCAGCCCAATCGCAGGCCGGTATCGAGATCGAATTACGCGCCGACGAGACCGGCGTCCACGCCCTGCCGGTCACCCTGTCTTTCGAGCGCGACGGTGCCCCTTTCACCCTGCCCGCCCACACGCTGACCCTGTTCGCTCTGGAACCCGGGGGCGTCCTGGCCGGACGCCAGGGCGACAATTTGCGTCTGGAAAACGAAAACTTGCGGCTCTTTTTTAATAAGCGCGGCGGCGGGCTCAATATGGAAGACCGTCACACCGGCGAAAACCTGGGCTTCCACTCGGGGCATTTTTCTCCGCCCATGTGGCCCAGCGAATTCGGCGACGGCCGCTTTGAGCTGACCCTGGAGTCCGGTCCCGACGGCTATACAGCCACCGCCGCCATGGCCTCCAAAGAAGCGCCGGGCATGGTGCTGCACAAACGGCTGCACTTTGGCGCCGGTGCCCTGTTCAGCCTCGACTACGAATTCGCCAATAACGGCGCCCAGGCGCACCGCTTTCGGCTGGTCCATTTCACCGGCGGCGACAAAGACAGCGCCAATCTGGTACTGCCCCTGCGCCAGGGCCTGGTCCAGGGCCCCTGGAGCGAATTTCCCGGTGTTGCCAACGACGAATTCAAACGCCCCGACGCCTATGCTGAATCATGGGCCGCCCGCCAAGGGGACAACCTGGCTACCGTGGGTATTATGTGGGGCCAGGATACCGAAGAAATAGAATGGGAGTGGATGCTCAACGGCTTGACCCGCTTCTACGACTGTCCGCCGCAGTCGAGGGTAAGGCCCCAGCGGCTGCATTTTTATGTCGGCGACGGCGATTGGCGTTCGGTGCAACGTCTGTGGCACCGCCTGCACGGAGTCCATCCCGACTACCGTCAGGCCGCTCCCCGGCCGGTGCCCCCCCTGCAAGCCAGCCTGCAGCCGCTGGCCATAAGTGCCGCCGGGACGCTAACCACTACCCTGCAACTGGACCACCATATGCCACGCCCACTGCAGGGGACAGCACGCTTACTGCCTCCGCCCGGCTGGCGTGTCGATCAGGAAGAATGGGCCCTGGAAGAATTGCAATGGGATCGGCCCTTTACCGCCAACCTGAAGTTCACCGGCCAGACCGGGGCGGGACGGGCACAATTGCAGGTGCGCTCCACCGATATCGATGCCGATATCCCTCTCGATCTGATCTGTCTGGGTGACGGTGGGAAAGTCGAATTGACTCAGAGCGGGAACGATGAACAACCGGTGTTCACTTTGGACAACGGCCGCGCCTCGTTTGCGGTGACGCCCCGCTTTGGCGCCGCCTTGAGCCAATGGCGCCAGGACGGCGTCGATCATTTGCACTCGCCCTTTCCCCAGGTCGGCGGCTTCGGCTGGATGAGTCCCTGGTTTGGCGGGGTTATGCCGTTTCTCATGCTGGGACGCGACGAGTTGCCCGGCAAACTGCACCAGGAGGATTTCACCGCCGCCGCCGTCGAGGCCCCCGACCGCCACGACATTCCCTGGCAGGGCGTCCGTCAACAAGCCGATTTGACCCACGAAGAGGGCCTGGGTATGCGCGTCGAAATCGACACCTTGACCGTGGGCGGAGCACCCCTGGTCAAACAGGTATTGCGCCTGATCAACCAGACCTCCGCCGTACGCCCGGTGAAAAGTGGCTTCAAGATATTCGCCCGCCCCGACGCGACCCAGGCGCCCCATTTTATGGGCCCCGACCACAGCGTCAAACCCAGTAACCGCGAGGCCTGGCGGCGCAGCGGCCACTGGGCCGCCGCCTGCAACTCCGACACCGGCCGCGTTTTGGGCCTGGTCACGCCCACCCCCTACGCCCATACCGCCAATTGGGGCGCCGACGGGGGCTCCCTCACCCTGTGGCTGGAACCACCGGTGCCGGCTTCGGGCCAGGTGGAATTGACCACCTATTTAGTGCTGGCCGCCAACGCCGCCGAAATGGAGGTCTACTCCAGTCTCAAAGCGCTGATTTGAAACAGCGGCCGGTCAGATTTTCTTATCCCCAACGACACCGGCCTGGCCCTTGACCGATTCGTCGTTTTCCTTGCTGGCCAGTTGAGGAGCTCCTGCCTCTCTTGCCCGGCTTCTGCAAAATTAGATACTACCGCCCTTTAGAAGGACTTGGAACCCCGGACCGATTTGTAAAAATGACCGCCTGATACCTATCTTGAAGCAAATCAAGTAGTCATTTGGCAACCTACAAAATATCTTGCTCAGCAAGCGGCATTCGGCAGATCATGGGACGACAAAATAAACTGGATGAATCTCAACTTGGTCCGCTGGTAGACACCCTGGTATCTACTGTCGCCCCAGAAAAGGTCATCCTCTTCGGCAGCCATGCCCGGCAGACGGCGGGCCCCGACAGCGATATCGATCTATTTCTCCAGATCGACACCGGACGCGATGTCAAAGCCGCCACCAAAGCGGCCTATAAGGCCTTGCGGCAAATGCCGGCAAGGCCCCGCGTAGCCGTCGATATCGTCGTCAAAGATCAGGCCTTTGTCGAGCGCTACGGCGACCTGGTGGGCACAGTCGTGCGGTCGGTATTGCGCGAAGGCAAGGTGCTGTATGCCCGCTGATCCGGTCCTGGACTTGTGCCGCCAGTGGTGGGATAAGGCCCAGGCGGATCTGGTCGCCGCCCAAAGGCTGCCCGATTTGCCCTTCATTTGCGGCTTCCACTGCCAGCAGGCGGTTGAGAAAGCGATCAAGAGCTTATTGGTCCTCTACCAGATCGACTTTGCTCGCTCGCACGATATTTCCCTATTGCTCGACCTCCTGCAAAATTCCCCGACTCCACCCGAAGAAAGCACGGCCGAGGACCTGGAATCGCTGACCCGTTTTGCCGTGGGTACACGCTACCCGCCCGAAGAGGCGTTGCCCGAAGAAGCTGAGGAGGCTCTGGTGTTGGCCAAGCGCTTCCACGAATGGGTAGCCCTCCATTTGCCAGGCCCCCCAAGCGACGAGAGTTAAGCCTCCCGAAAAGCAATCTCCCTCCCTCTACTCCAGCCAATAAAAATCGTCGACCCCTATGGCCTCGGCCTGGCCCTTGACCGATTCGTCGTTTTCCTTGCCGGCCAGTTGGGGAGCATCCCCTTCACTCTTACCTAGTTTTTGCATCGCCAAATCTAAATTGAGCTGGAGGCCCCGATTGTCCGGATCCAAAGCCACCGCCTGCTTAAAAGTCAGGGCCGCCCTCCTCACCTCGCCTTTGAGGAAAATGGCCACGGCCAACTGATTGTAGGTAGCCGCCTTGTCGCCGACCTCGTCCAACAGATGATCCTCCGCCGTCTGGATGGCCGTATCGTACTGGCGCAGGACCAGATACAGCTGGATCAACTGCAACCGCAAGGCGTCGTTATCGGGTTGAATTTTCAAGGGGTCGAGATACTGCGTCTCAATATGCTGCTCGACCCGGTCACCTAAAAGGCCATACTGATTGGCAAAAACGACCTCCAGATCGCGGCGTTGCGGCCCTTCCACGGGCAGATCAAAACTGGGCGAGGCGGCGGGAAAGTGCGCCCAGGCCGCCGCCGTGGCCACCACGCTTTGCCGTTGCTGGCTGCCCGACAATTTACCCAACTCTTCCAAACCCGCCTGCCAGGCCCGCTGGAAAGAGTCGCCCAACAAGGTGATCTCCACCGGAATCCACAGTCGATCGCCCTGCACCAGAAAATCGCCCTCGGCCAGGGGCAACTGGTCCGCCTGGGCGCGGGCCACGCCGCTGTCGAAAAGCAGGAAGATATGCCCCGGATAATCCACCAAAGCCGTGGCGATGCCGGCGTTTTCCAGCAGCGCCGCATATAAAACCGTCAAGTCATCGCAGTCGCCGGCTTTGTGCTGCAAGGTCTCGGCCGGATAGCGGATATGATCGATGGAGCCCCGCTCGCTCGACACCTGCGAATAGGGCGTATTGGCATCGGCGATATAGCGGATGCCGTGGGCTTTGAGGCCTTCGAACAGTACCATCGCCCGGATCAGATTCTGCATGGGCTGGCCCCAGGCGGTGGTTTCCTCTTCAAAGGCGGCCAGCAGCGGCCGGGCAAAGGCGGCCACCCCCGGATCGGCCGAAGTGACAAAGGCGGCGGCGCGGCCGACCTGGTCCCAACGCAGGGCGCCGCGGCCGTGCAGGGTTATATCGCGGCTCTCGCGCACGGCGATGGTCTGGTCGCCCTGGGCGAAGGAGAGCTCGACCTCGGCCTGGGTTTGCACGGTCTCCTGAACAGTGAGGATGTCCGGGTCGAGGTGGGCGGTGAGATCGACCCGTTGCTCGCTCCTGGGGACCAGGGCCATTTCCCGCTCGATGGGCCGACGCATGAAATCCGGCAGATACAGACGGAGTTGGACGCTTGCCGTATCGGGGCTGTCGTTGGCCAGGGTCACGGCGCCGAAGGGGTGCCGGGCGTAGGTGGGGTAGAAGGAGGCGAAGAGATCGTCCAATTGCACATCGACAATGCGATAGGGATGGACCGTGGCCTGGTGGAAAATCTCCACGGCGACTGTGGCCGCCGTATCGGAGTAGGTCAGATCGCGGTCGACGGCCTTGACCTGGAAGGTGTAGTGCCCTTCGGGCAGACCGGTGTATTCGACGCGGCGCTCTCTAGTCCAGCGCCATTCCTCGTCGTCCCCTTCCAGGCGGTAGGCATAGGCCAGCTGGTCGCGGGCGGTCTTGTAGCTCTGGCCGAGAAATTCGAAACTGAGCAGCCGCTGGGTATGGGGTATAGCCAATGCGGCGACGGGGCCGTAGCGCTGGTCGGCGACCACATCGGTGAGGTGCACCGGCGGCGGCGTGCGGCTGGGGCGGTAGCGGGTCAATCCCCCGTCGGTGGCAATGAGGATATCGCCGTCCCGGCGTACCAGCACCTGCCGCACCCGGTTATCCATCAAGCCGTCGCGCACCTGCAACGACTGGAAGACCAACCCGTCGTACTGGTTGAGGCCGCCGCCCAAGGTGCCAAAGAGCAGACGGCCGCGGTCGTCCTGCGCAATAGAGACCACCTGGGCGGCGCTGAGCCCGTCGGCAGTGGTATAGCTGGTGAATTGGTGGCCGTCGTAGCGACTGACCCCGCTCTCGGTGCCGAACCACAGATCTCCCTGGTCGTCCTCGTAGATAACGTGGACAATATTATGGGCCAGACCGTCGTCGCGGGTGAAGCGTTTGAAGGTCTCGCCACGGTAATAGCCGGTACCGCCAAAAGTCCCGGCCCAGACGCGCCCCTGGCTATCCTCCAATAAGGCCCCGACGCCCTGCAAACGCTCCGCCTCCGGGCCAACAGGGACACAAGTATTCCCGACCATGCGGCATATCCCTTCACCTGTTCCGACCCAGACGCGCCCCTGACTATCCTCCAGCAAAGCGCCGACCCAGCTGTCGGGCAGTCCGCTTTCTTGGGCAAAGGTATGGACTCGTTCGCCGTCAAAGCGCATTACCCCGCCGCCTCTGCCGGCTATGCCTTGCCACAGGCCATAGGCGAACCAGAATTGGCCCTGCCTATCCTCCAGCATGCGCTTTGCCCCCGATGGCACGTCGTCCTTGAGGGCATCTTTCCACTGCTTTTTTATAGCCGTATCGATATTGGTAGAATCGCCTTCGGGAGCTCTGGCCCGGCCGCTTATATGGGTCCAATGGCCCTCCTCCAGGAGGCTGAGGCCACTCGGTTTCAACTCGTCCCCGCCCAAACCGCTGACCCACAGGCGGCCGGACCGGTCATCCAACAGAGCCAGAACCCGATCGCCGGCCCAACTCTCGCCCGCCAGCCCCGGGTAAATATGCCGGCCCTGGTAGCGGCTGACGCCGTTGCCCGAGCCAAAATAACCGGTGCCGAACCACAGATTGCCTTCGCGGTCCTCCAGGGCCGACCGCACCACATTGTGCGTCAGGCCATCGGCTTCCCTGAACGAGGTGAAACTTCGACCGTCGTAGCGACTGACGCCGTTACGGGTGGCAAACCACAGATGGCCCTGGCCGTCCTCCAGGGCATCGACGACCGTGTTTCCAGCCAGGCCGTCCTCCATCGTATAAGTCCTGAGCGACTCGCCGTCGAAACGGGTGACCCCCGCCGCACCGGAGCCAAACCACATATCGCCGTGCCGATCCTCCAGAATTGCCATGGGGCGGTGCCCAACCGGCAGGCCGTCGTCGCGGTCGAATACGGTGAAGCGCTCGCCGTCAAAACGCACCGTGCCCTTGGCCCCGGAGGGATTGCGGGAATCCATGGCGAACCACAAGTGGCCCTGGCGGTCCTCCAGGATCGAATTCTGGTTCATATGATGGACCGGCAAGCCGTCCGCAGTGGTAAAAAGTGTGGCCTGTTGGCCATCGTAGCGGATAAGGCCGTCCCTTGTTCCGAACCATAGATGGCCGTTCCTGGCTTCGAATATGACCTTGGCCCCGGCCGGCAAAGAATCGGTATAGGTGGTAAAATGGCGGCCATCAAAGCGCGCAATGCCGCCCCGGTTTTCGTAATCGGACCCCGTGCCTACCCAGATATCGCCCTGCCGGTCCTGTAGCACGGACATCACCTCATTGCTCGACAGGCCATCCGCGGTGGTGAAGGTGGTGAATTCGAGCCCGTCGTAGCGACATAGACCGGCCTCGGTGGCAAACCACAGATTGCCGCGGTCGTCCTGGATCATATCCTGCACCGTATTGGCGGCCAGCCCGTCGCTCACCTGAAGGGAATGCCACCGCCCCTGGCGCGTCCCCACCCCCGCCGGCACGGAACGGCCCCGGGCTTCGACCACGCGGAGGGGTGCAAAGGGGACCGGGCGCCCCTTGCCCGCCTGGACCCGCCGCCCAAAGGGCGGCCGGGCAAACTGCAATTCCGGGACCTGGGCGGTTCGCTCGGCACTCACTTCGACCGCGATGGAAGTGCTCTGGTGGCGCCGGTATCCGGCCGTTATCCGGTAGCTCCCCACCGGCACGATACTAGTGAAAACGCCCTGGGAATCGGCCTTGACACCGAACCACAAAGAATTATCCACGGACTCTATCCGCACCCGCCCCAGCCTCCGGCCCTCTTGTGCGTCCTCCCAGCGCACCCGCCCCTCAATACGGCCCAAGGCCCGGTCCGGCGACCCGGGCGCTTTAAAGCGCAAGCGGGGCCAAAACGTATCGTCGTCGTCGTCGGCCCCGTAAACTAATTGCCCGCCGTAGCGCCCGGCCCCCCCGTCCGGGTCGGTGGCCAAAAACATAAAACCCACCACCTGCTCGGCAATGGGCCGGTTAAAAGCCGGGGTAGACTCGACAAGGGCGTCCATGGGAATGGCCGCTTCCAGCACATAATCGCCCCGTTGGCCCAGGCGCACGGCCAATTGGGTTTGGACCGGAGCCCGGGTCTGTCTGCTGTTTTCAGCCGCTACACCACGGCGCCACCACTTGGTATTGGGCCCGGCGGTGGGATCTGCGACAAAAGGAAACGAATGGTCCCCCACCACATAAACGGGCCCGTCGCCGTCGAGAGGGAGGTCGAGAAAAAAGTGGACCCCGTCTTTGAAATACCATTGGATCGGAATCCCCCCGGTAATATCGCGCACATTATCCACCACCCGCACCGCCAGATAGAGCCACTCTTTGTCCCATTGCAGGGCGAAAGCCCCCGACAGATCGGCCCTAGTCAGGGCCGTGCCTGGCGGCTCGGTGGGACCGTCGTCGTGCACGCGTTGGAGCGTGGAAACCCCGGCTGCCCCGGGCCCAAAGCGGATCCAGCGGATCTGGTCCCATTCGTCCACCTCGCCGTCGACCAAAGGCGGAGTCTGGGCGTAGGCCACGTCTAAGAAGCGGGCTTCGTATTCATCGCCGTACACCGGTACCGCCTCATTTTCCGCCGCCCAGCTGCCCTCGGTAAGACCGTGTAGTAGGAAGAGGCAGAAAATACCCAACCGGGCCCATTGACTTGGACTATGGCCATTAGAGTATCTCATTGAAAGTTTCAGCTGTCCGCCATAGGCATATTTCCGACCAGTTTCCCGAAGCTGACAAGAGCCCTAAGCAATATTCCGTCTGTATTGCATACACTCTCACCGCCAACTACCCGCAGGGGACGAAGTGGACAATTTGTGCGCCAGGCGAAATAAGCCCGTTTTCTGCGCCCAATAATATATGTAGGACAAGAGGGGAACGTTTAGAAAAAAGAGACCAAAGGGGCAATTATTAAAAAACGTCTATTCCAGAGACACCGTTTACTATTGCAACCTATAAATCAAATGGTACCGTTGACCAAAGCCCCTTGGGTGGGCTGGCTGGAAGGCGGGCAGTGATGTCTGAGGGGCCGCAGGCCCCGAGTTTACTGCCCGGCTGGAAGACGGCCCACCCAAGGGGCGTCCAAGGGACGCCCAAACTGCCCGTTCATCAAGTCCGCTTTGATTAAAGACAGATGCCGCTGCGCAGCTACGCGCTCAGCTTAGTATACCACATCGACGACCCCCGCCCGCTGCAAGGTCCCCGCCTCGGCCTCGACTTTGATACGGTAGATATACTGCCCGGGGGGGACCCGACCGCCGCCGCCGTCCTCCCCAGCCCATAGCCGCGCGAAGCGCCCCGCCCGGTCGCGGCTTTCGCCCTCCACCACCAGCCGCCCGGCCAGATCGAAAATCTGGAAAAAGACCGGCACCGGCCTGGTCAACTTGAGCAGATTGTAGGCCACGGCGAATATATCGTTGACGCCGTCGCCGTTGGGGGTGATCACCACCCGCTCTGTCTGCAGACCGTCGATAAGAGGCGCGTCGGGGCGCAGTAGGCGGACCACCAATTCGCCGCCCACCGACAACGGATCGACGTCCTCGGGGCGGGCCGTCTGGTAGACCGATTCGACGCTATCCTCGCCCAACCGCAAATCGAGGGCGCGCACCTGGAAGGGCGTGCCATCGCGCAGAATAGCGGCGGTGAAAACCAGTTGGACAAAACTGCCCGACTGCAGGATGCGGCGCCAGATATCCACCGTAAAACCCTGCCCCGCCTGATACGTGGGTGTGAAGACCACTTCCTGGTCGTCGACCAGTACTTGCTCGACCTGACCAATAGCCGCCGGAGTGCGCACTTCGATATAGCGAAAACCGGTATCGCCGCGCCCCGGGTCCAATTGCACTTCCATCGACAAGGTGAATCGAGTCTGGGTCCCCGGCTCCACCACCAGCGGGCTTATTTCCGCGGCCAGTTCGTCGGCCAAAGGCTCGGCGACATATTCAAAAAACAGCGATCGCAGCGCAGTGGCAGGGGCCGGCATGAGCACACGAAACTGCAAAAATCGGCGCGGCGCCGGCGACAGAACCTGCCCCTCGACCACCGTCTGCCAAGGGCTCCAACCGGGATTGGGACGGATGGGCCCCAGCTCCACCTGTGCCGCCCCGGCAAAATCGAGTGGAACGAAATTGATATAGTCCCAGCGGCTGACTTGTTCCAATTCGTCGCCGCGCTGCAAAAAGTAGTGCAGCGGCTGATCGTCGGAGCCGGTGCGGGTCTGGATGGTGATGGGCAACTGGTCTATCTCGCCGCCGTCGTAGCGCACCTGCCCCCAGATGGGAAAGGCACCGCGGACAAAAAGCGGCGCCGACACCACTTCGCCCGGCGGAATGGTGCCCTCGGCAAATACTTCAAATTCGGCAATCTCCCAGGGCTCCCGCTCCTGGGTGCTCAAACGGATATAGCGCACATCGCGGCGCTCAAAGCCGGCCTCGACCACGGGCTGTCGATTGGGCGAAAAAGTGGAGAAATTCAGGCCGGACACACCACTGTAACGCAGCCCGAGTAGAGGACCCGCAGCCTCCCCCGCATTGGTGGCAATCTCAAAAGCCCCCAGGATCAGGCCGCTGTGCTCGCTGTCCAGGCGGGGAAAAAAACGGATCCGATCGACCCGGAAGGTCGCCCCCAGATCAAGGTAGATATCGGCCTGGCGCCCCACTTCTTCATCCAAGTCGGGCCCCCAGGCCGTGCTGGGGTCGCCATCGACCCAAGCCTCCAAGCCGTCGCGGGGCAGCACATCGTCGCCGTATCCGAAATTGGTGGGGACGACGACCTTGGCCCCCACCGTGCCTCCCCTCTGGGCCAGCCCCAGCGACAGATTGTCGCCCCGCCCAGCCGACCAGGTCCACACCGAATCGACGCCGAGTTCGACGAAACTCACTGATTCGATGGCTTGCTTCCAGGGACGCGTCGTGGCCAGGTCGCGGCCCACCACCAAGGTATCCAGGCCCCAAGCCGACGGCACCACCAGCAGGCCCAGTATATAGGTCAGCAAGCGTTTCATTCGTCCAGCACCACTTCCACCCCGGCCCGCCGCAAAGCCGGGATCTGCACCTCCACGGCCCGGGGGCTCAAAGGATTGCCGCTGAGAAAGACGAATTCCAACTCTTCCAGATCCAAAAGCGGCGCGATATCTTCGATGCGGTTGAGCGCGGCGCGTATTTCCTCCAAATCGGCCGCCCCGGCCAGCGGCGTCAAGTCCTCGACCTGATTGAGCGACATATAGAGCGACTGCAGCCGCCGCTTGCCGGCCAAAGCCGAGATATCGGCCACCGAATTCTGGAAGAAACTCAGTCTGCGCAGCCGGCTATGCCCTTCCAGCGGCGCGATATCGCGCACCCGATTATTGGCAAAAAAGAAATTCACCAGCGACAGCCCGGCCAGGGGCTCCAGATCGTCGACATCGTTGCCGCTGATATCCAGGCTCTGCAACCGGTTCAAATCCGCCAACGAGGCCAGGTCGGTAACCTGGTTGCCGGCCAGATTCAGACTGATCAGCCGGCTCAAGGAGGCTATATGACTGATATCGGCGATCTGGTTATTGGCCAAATTGAGGGTCCCCAAAACCCGGAACAAGCGGGTCAAGGGGCTGATATCGGCGATCTGGTTGCCCAACAGGTTGAGATTGTTGAGCGAGAACAGGCCGCCGAGGAATTCGAGATCGACAATTTCGTTGTTGGCCAAGTTGAGTACGCTAATGCGCCACTTGCCGTCGATGGGCCGCAAGCGACTGACCCGGTTGGCGGAAATATTGAGCTGGCGCAATTCCTCCATGCCGGCCAACGGCTGCAGATCTTCGATCCGGTTGCCCGCCAGGGATAAGGTGCGCAATTCCGTCATTCCGGCCAGGGCCTCAATATCCTCCAAGCCGACCTTATCGAGGGTCAGATTGCGCAGTTGCGCCAATCCCGTTATCGGCAACAGGCTCTCCACCGGGACCTCGACCAACTGCAACGTACTCAACAACTCCAGGCTGGCCAACGGCCCCAGATCGGCGATAGAGCTCTGCTCGATGCGCACCGTAGTCAAATTTTTCATCAAATTAATCCCGCGCAGATCGACGATGCCGTCGGCGCGGTTGATCTCCAGGAGCCGAATTTGCTCTAGATCTGGCCGGGTCAAATTGCCCAGGTTTTTCCCCGTCAGCCGCCGCAACAGCACCTCGAAAGCCAGATCGGGGATGATCACCACCGAATCCTGGAGGCTGGAATAATTGACCTGTACCCCGCCCCGCACCAGGGCCGGAAGATGGCGCGTCAGGGCCGCCGCCCCCAGCGGATTGCCCGACAGTTCGACCCAGCGCAATTGCGGCAAACCCGTCAATACCGAAATATCGCGGATGCGGTTGGCGTTGAGATTCAACAAGGTCAAGCGCTCGAGCCGGGCCAGCGGCGTCAAGCGCGCCAGGCGGTTGAAATCGAGATTGAGATGACTCAGCCCGCGCAATTGCGCCAAGGGTCCCAGATTGGCTACCCGGTTGCCCGCCAGGTCGAGAATTTGCAAACCCGCCAAATCGGCCAGCGGTCCGATCTCCTCGACCTGGTTACCCGCCAGCATTAACTGCCGCAACGCCCCCAGTTGGCCAATGCCCTGCAACTGGACAATACCCCGCTGGGTGGCATCGAGCTTCTCCAGGCCCGCCAACTCGGCCGCAGGCAATTCGCCCCGCTGCCGCTCCAGGGCCTGGCGCACAGCCGCCTCCAGACCGGCATCGGCAAAAAGCCGCGGCCCGGCCTCGGGCTCCGGGCCGTCCAACAGCCGCCCATCGCGGTCGCTGCACCCCAGGCAAAGCGCCCATACTGCAACAATAACATACCGTATCATATCAGGGCTCCAAGCCGGCGTAAACAGTCATAAAGCCGCGCGTATGGGTCTGGGTATCCTCGACCTCGAAATTTCGCCGGGTCAACTGCACCCCCACCAACGTGGTCAACTGATAGCCCATATAATCGGAGACATTGCTCAATTGCAACGCCACCACCGTGCTTTTAAACGAGTCTTCAGCACCCGGTGGTGTCGGGTCGCGCAACTGGAAAAAACGCTCGTATTCGACCCCGCCTTCGAGAAAACTGCTGCGCATCACAGGGAAACGCCACAGGAGCATGGCCAACTGGCTCAACTGCCGCTGACGGGGCTGGTGCAGGGGCACCGGACGGTGGTGCAAATATTCGCTCTTCCAACCCGGCACCAAAGTCAGGCGGGCTAGATTCAGCTGGTATTCGGCTTTGTTGATGAGACCGACAAAAGAGGCCTGGCCGCGCAGGCCGCGCAGCAGCAACAGCCGCTTCTCCTGGCGTTGATGATATAATTGCCATTTGAACTTGTGGCCCAAACTCAACCCTGTGGCCGGTTCCACATCCCAGCCCAACCAGGTGGTATTGATCCAGGTGTCCCGGGCCGCCAAGGGGTCGAGTACCGGGAATAAGTCGCCGCGGGTATTGGGCGGCTGGCGCCACTGCAAAAGATCGTCGGCGATGGTGTCCTTGACCCGGCGCACATCCTGAAATAAGCGCCATTGGCCCCAAACCCCGGCCCAGTGATCCGCCGCCGCCATGGCATACAAGGCCCGACTGCGGCCCGGGGCGGCAATTTGCCGCTGCCGCTGCAGCCCCACCGTCAGGCGCAAATCGGGATGCAGGAAGACGCCCCCGTAGCCATTGAAGCCCTCGCGGTCCCTGGGATAGGGATAATCGGGTTGGTCGTCGTTTTCAAAGCGGTCGACCTCGCCGTTGTGGTTCATATCGACGCCGTAGAGGAATTCGGGACGGTCGGTATAAAAGCGCAGGAAGGCCTCTTCGTAATCGGGCACCCGGTTGGGACTGATCTCGTTGTCGTTCTGGTTGAAGTCGGAAATGAAATCGTTATTCTCGTCCCAACCGGGGAAAATCTCCTCGTCGCCAAAGCCCCAGCCCTTGCGGCGCCAGTCGGGCCGCCGGTCCTGGTCGTCGTTGTCGTCGACAAATTCGTAGCGTTGCCGCTCCCGATTGTAGTCGATGCGGCCGGTCTCGTCGACCACGTCCATCGAGGTCGAATAGCCCGGATCGACGCCAAAGGCCTCGAAGAAGACAAAATAGGGACGGGCGTCCCGGGAAATATTCACCAACCAGGCATCGGCGCGGTCGCTGGCGCTTTTGTGCAGCCGCTGCCGCGGGTTGGGATACTGGCGGTAGCGCTGGTTGATATCGTATTCGAGATAGCCCTGCCAACCGTCCAGATCGACCAATTCCAGGGTAAAACCGACAATCTGATTGGCCGTGGGCAGCCCGTAATCGAAGGCCAGCACCCGCTGGTTGGAACCGTCATGGACATTGCCCTGGGCCCGCGCCACGGGCAGGAATACCGGCCCACCGCCCACATCAGTCTGGCGATTGGAGGAGACTTCGACGCGGTAGTCGTTGGCCAGCACCAGCTCAATGGTCATGCGCTCAATCTGGCTGGGATCCGGGCCGGTATAGGTAAAATCGTCCAGATCGAAACGCAGGATGATCTCCTGGCCGCCGTCGGCGGCCAGGAAACCGGCCCGCTGGAAGCCGCCTTCGACCAGGGCGCGGAAACCAATCTCGGAGCCGCGCGTTTGGCCGCCGTCGGTATCGTAAATGAGAATATCGCTGGCAAAAAGCGCGCCGCCGCCCTCCCCGTCGTCGGGCGAATCGTCCATGATGCGGACCAGTACCAGGGTGATTGCTTCTTCATTCTGCACCCCCAGCAAATTGCCCTTGAAGATATCGTCGCTGAAAGATTCGGCTCGGGTATAGCTGTGGTGGGCGTTGACCAGGGTGCCCCCCATGCGGACAAAATCGCCCACCTGCACCAGCAGCCGCCCAGCCAACAGATTGGTATTATCGGTCACCTGGCGGGCCTCGCCCCCCACCAAAAAAGAATTGGGGTCGCTGATCCGCGACAGCAAAATAGTGGCTTCGTATTTGTCCGAGGCCAGGTCCCACTGGATGCCATTGAACAGCGGTTTGGAAAAGGTCATTGGCGTCAGCGTGGTGCGAATCTCGTCGCCCAGGGTGATGGCGTAGTGGTATTGGCCCTTGTGGTCTGAAGCCACCACCAGACGGTTGAACCAACTACCGAATTCCCTCGATTTGGTCAGCGTGCTGCCAAAGGGCTGGGGGTTGATCTGTTGCCAGTCGTAGATAAGCCAGCCGCGGGTGACGTAATTGCCGTAGAGATCGTAAAAATAATCGCCTTCCAGGGAGGTCGAGACATAGCGCTGATAATTCTGCCGGGCGTAATTGGTATATTCCCACTGCTTCCATCGGTATTCGGCATAGAGCTCCTGGGGCACATACCATTTGCGCAGGGCCGGATCGAGGGCGTCAAAGAGCACCCCGGGCCCCCGGGGCGCAAAACTCACCTTGCCGCCCCGCTGCACATTGCCCAGACGGACACCGTAGTCCTGGGCCGCCAGGGGCAGACTTGCCCATAGCAAGACCGCGAGACCGCCGATCAGACCGGCCCGCATAAAACGTCCTCCCCGCATCAGTACACCACCGCCACGGTACCGGTATGGCGCTCGACAAAAGCGTCGGCCTCCACGGCCAATACCCAGATATACAGTCCCGGCGGCACCAGTCGGCCCTGGCCGTCGCGCCCGTCCCACTGGCACTGCACCGGCCCGACGCCCCGCTCCTGGAGTTGGCCCCGGTGCAGTCGTCGCCCGTCGAGGGCAAAAATATCCACCGCCACCGGCGCCGGTTGCACCAATTGCAAGAGATTGAACGACAAGTGGAAACGCTCGTTGACGCCGTCGCCGTTGGGCGTGACCACCCGGACGGGGCTCTCTATCTGCCCCACCAGCCGACCCAATTGCTTTTTCGGGATGGCGACGAACAGCCCCGACAGATCGGGGTTGTCGTCAGGCCCGAAATCGGCGGCCTGACCCGGCTCCAAGGGCTGCGGCACGCCGGGGGCATCGCTATTGAAGACGCGGCCCGAAAAGGTCGTGCCAAAGCGAAAAATGGGCAGATCAAAGGTGAATTCCAGCACCGCTCCATCCCTTTCTATCAATGGGAAGCGCAGGGCGAAGCCGTCCTCCCGGATATAGTCAAGCTCAAAATCGTACGCCCGCCCGTCTAATTTTACCTGGCGCACGGCGGTGGCCGCGACATTGGTATCCACTTCCAGGCGATCGAAGCCCCGCACCGAATCGTCGGCGCCCAGGCGTACCGCATAGCGAAAGCTGGCCGGCTCTTCGGCGGCAGCCAAGCGCGGATAGACTTCGGCCCGCAATTGGTCGGCGATGGGCGGCACCAAATAGTCAAAATCGAGCCGATCCACTGCCCGGGTGGTGAATAAGCCGCCGTTAAAATCGAGCTGCACCTGCAGGTAGCGACGGGGCATGGGTGCGACTATGCGGCCGCCGTTCTCCACGTTGACCCAGGGACTCCAATTATCGTCGTCCTCCTCGCCCAACGGCACCCGGTCGCGCCGGTCGAGGCTGTAATACGCCGTCGGGTAGACCTCGTCAAAACCCGTCACCGCGCCCTCCGAATCGCGCACCCATTTACGGTAGTGGAAAGGGGTATCGTCCAGGCCGGTGCGCAACCGCACCGACAGCTTGGAGAACAGCGAGTCGCCCTCTACTTCCTCGACCCAGCGCAGAGGCCCCACGGTCGCCCGTTGCTCTAGATCGATAATATCCGACAGATAGGTGCCCTCTTCCATATAGCCGGTGCCGTATACTTCGAGCTCGTCGATCTCAAAGGGTATCGCCGCCAGCGAGCGCAATTTGACCTGACGGACATATTGCGGGGCCAAATCAATATCGACCACGGGCTGCTCGTTGGCCGTATCGCGGGCCACCAGTCTGTCGGGCGCGTCGATATCCGTGGCGGTGGGGTTGATCCACAGTTCAAAGGCGCGCAGATAGTCGCCCTGGAAAGGCAACAGGGGCGTGGCCACCACCGTATTGCGCGGATAGAACCGAACCCGGTGCACCCCCACCGGGACGGCAAAATCGAGCAGCACCCAAACATCGCGGATCCGCGGGGTGACGTTGAAGGCGTCGGGCCGGCGCTCAAAGGCCACCTCGTGGTCGCCGTTGACCGTGCCCAGCAATTGTTTGGCTGTCTCGACACCGTAGCCCCCCCCCTCGATAAATACCGAGCCGTCGCCGTCTAAGACCCGGGCGGCGATATTCTGGTCGGGCGGAAAAAAAAGCGGACTTATCCAGCCGGACCGGTGGACAAAATCTATCGACCCGCCCGGCGCGTTGGTGGTATCCTCCTGGGTACTGAAGCCGCGCCGTTTGAATAATACGGTGGGGTCGCGATGGCCGCCGCCGCTGGCCCAAGTGACCCCCTCGGCCCCCACAACAAAGCGCGACTGAGCCGCACCGGACTGCGCCAGTCCCAGCACCAATCCCAGGATGACAGGCCAGCAGTGCATCAGGGTCTGCCTGGAAAATGACTTCGCGGCCCAAGTGCGGGCCCGAATGGACTTTTCAGACATAGCCTAATTCAACCCCGCATTGAGGGTCATGAAGAACATATTGGTGCGCTGGTTGGGCCCTTGGGCAAAATGCCACCCGCCAACGCGCAGGCCCGTGCGGGTCACAAGCTGATAGCCCTGGTAGGCCACCCGGTTGGTCAGTTGAAAAATGGCCGTCCAGCGCCAGAAATCCTGCTCAATGGTCTGGCTGCTGCCTTCCAGCAGCCACAACCGGCTCAACTCCAGCCCCAACTGCATTTCGGTATTGAAGCGCTGGCGGCCGTATCGGGGGAAATAGTTGACCCCGACCTGTTCGGCCAACAGCGGCTGGGTCCACAACAAAATGGCCGTCTCCTCCACGGTCGTCAGCACCGGTCGCCGCCGGCTGAAGGGTCGTTGGCGGCGAAATTCACTTTTGAAGCGCGGTTCTAAGGTGGCCAGGCCCACCGCGATGGGCCACTGTCCCCTATTGATCAGACCGATAAAACCGCTGTTGCGGCGGCCTTCCCGCTGCTGCAATAGGGCGCCGCCGTAGCGCTGCCGGGCCCAATCCCATTTAAAACGGTGCCGCATCTGCACCCCGGCCCCCAGGCGCTGCTCGAAATCGGCGTAAAACCCGTTCTGCCAGGTATTTTGCGCCGGCAAATAGTCGTCCACCGGCACCATTCGCCCGAGGGCGTCAAGGGGCTGTATCCACTGTACCAGGTGATCCTCTATATTGTCCCGGACTAAGGCCGCCTGTTCAAAGACCCGCAGGCGCCCCCCCGCCCCCAGCCAAGTCCACAAAGCCATACCGTACCAGGACCGGGTATGGCCGTCGCCGGCCATCAGCCGCATATCCTGACGCCCCGCCGTCAACGCAATAGCCGGGGTAGCGAAAATGCGCACATAGACATTGAAACCGCGATGATCGCGCTTGTAGGGGTAATCGGGGGCCTCGTCGTTTTCAAAGCGGTCGATGGTGCCGTTGTGGTTCATGTCCAGCCCGGGCAGAAATTCGGGCCGGTCGGAGCCATAGCGCAGAAACGGCTCCTCGTAATCGGGAATGAGATTGTTGTTCTGGTTGTGGTCGTTGACAAAATCGCCGTTCTCGTCGTAGCCGGGCCAGGCGATTTCGCTGAAGGCGGGCTGATGCGGCCGCTGCCATTCGGGCAAAGCGTTGAGATCGTCGTCGTCGTCGACAAATTCATAGAGCTGGCTGACCGGGGCGCGGTAGTTGATCAGACCGTCGCCGTCGGTCAGCCAGTAGCTGGTGCTGTAGTCGTCCTCCATGGCAAAGACTTCGGCATAGGCCATCCAGGAAAACCGTCGGTAGGCCAACTGGGCGTAGCCGGCCGCGGCGGTTTTGTCGATCTGGTGGTGGCGTTTTAGGGCGGGGTTGGGATAGCGCCGCAAGCGTCTGTTGAGCGCCCCTTCGCCCTGCAGCGAGAGCCCGCGCCAAGCGGGCAAATCCCAGTCAAAACCGATAATCTGGTTGGCCACGGGCAAGCCGTAGTCCACCGCCACCAGACCGGTATTGCTGCGGTCGCCGACATTGCCGGCGGCGCGCAATTCGGTGAGGAAAACGGGGTTGGCCCGGCTGCCCCGCCCATCGGTCTGCAAATTGGAGGAAGTCTCGACCCGGTAGTCGTCGGCCAGGTCGAGCAATACCTGGACCCGGCGCAGATCGGCCGAGCGCAGAATTTCCGGGTCGAGGGCTTCCAGATCGTAAGACAATAATATGCGCTCGGCCCCGTCGGCCACCAGCGCCCCGCCCTGCTGCACGCCGCCTTCGACCTGGGGCAGAAAGTCTATTTCCGAACCCAGCCATTCCATGCCGCTGGTATCGACCAGGACGATATCATGGGCCAATAACACGGCACCGTCGCGGCGGTCGGCCGGCGAATCGTCGCGCACCTGGACCCATAATTTGCGCAGCGGTTGGTCCTGCAACAGGGTCAGGGCCCCATCGAGGGGATTGCCGTGGTTGAGCTGGATCTGGGTCTGGGCATTGCGGGCGTTGACGTAGGTCAGCCCCAACCGGGCCAGCCCCAGACCGATGTCTAGGTGCCCGCCCAACAGGTGGGTCATATTGGTGCGCTGGCCGTCGCCGGGTGATTCGCCCTGGCCGGGGCGGATGAAGAGGGCATTGGGGTCGCTGGGGCGCGACAGCAGCAACGTCCCCTGGTAGGCGCCGCCGGCCAGGTCCAGACGGACGCCGTTATAGCGCGGCTTGTAAAAGGTAAGCGGCGTGAAACGGGTGGCGATCTGATCCCCCACCATTAACCGGTACGAACCGTGCCCGGTCTGGTCGGCGGCAATGACCAGGCGTTTGAAAAACTCGTGGTAGACGAAATCGCGCCCCGAGTCAAAATTTGTCGGTTCGGAGGTATTGCGCAATTCCCTGCCGGGCCATTTGATAATATCGCTGCCGCGAGCCTGGGGTTGCTCCTGGGTCCACGAATAAACCAGCCAGCCGGCCCCGATTGGACCGCCGAGAATATCGTAATATTTCTCCCCTTCCAACTGCCGTTCGACATAGCGGGCATAGGGGTAGCGGGCGTAATTGTCCAGATCCCGGTACCAGGGTTGCCAATAGGTTTCGGGCAGCTGTCGCGGCTGGTACCATTTGTGCAGTTGGGGCACGGCGTACATACTTTCGAACTGCGGTCCTGCCCCTTCCCCCTGCCCAAAGGCCCGCCCGCCACCCGCGACAAGGACCAGAACGGCCACCAGCGCGCTAAATTTGCTTAGAAGCGATTTTCGCATCATCGACATGCCGCTCATCAATAGGCCACCCGCACCAGACGCACGGTCTGCGCATCGCCCGCATCCGCGTCTAAACGCACGCGCACGGTGTAGAGCCCGGGCGGGACCAGTCGGCCGTTATCGTCGCTGCCGTCCCAGACCAGGCGATGGGGGCCGCTGGGCCGCTGGCTCGCCACCGAGAGATCGCGTTGCCGACGCCCAGACAGATCGAATATCTCCACCTGTAATTGCTTATTGCCCTCCACGGCGAAGACGGTCAACTGAATCGCCGTCTGGTCGTTGATGCCGTCGCCGTTGGGGGTAAAAATAGGCGGAACGATCTCAACCCGATCCAGCAAACCGGCCACCGCCAGATCGGCCACGGCCACCAGCGACTGGCTCTGCACCAAAGGAGTGGCATCCCCGGGGCTGACCATCTGGAGGCGCTGGGGCAGGTCGCGATTGGACAATTGCGCGCTGAACAGGGTATTGCCCAAAAAGACGCGGGTGCGGAAACGGATGACCAACAACCGGTCCTCTTGCACCGGCTCGGTAAAGATCAGGTCCAGCGCCCCTTCTGCCCCGGCTTCGGCGCGCACCTGGTCCCCCCCAGAGGCGGGCCCGAGCCAGCGCGCACCGAAATCAATTCGAGGGGCGCCGCCGAGGACGATTGCAGCCGCACCCGGTCAAAACCCGGATTGGTCGGCCCCGGACGGGGTTGCAGATAGAGGGTGAAGGCCTTATCCTGGCCGGGCTCTATCTGCCGCAGCGGCCACAACTCAGCAACCGCCTGATCCACCAGCGGCGGCTCAAAATGCAGACGCAGCGCCTGGATCCGGGCCGCCCGCAACGGTTCGGTACTGCGCAGGCCCACCTCAATTTGCGCCCAGCGCCGGGGCGAGGGGGATTTGAAGGCCTCACCCGATTGCAAATAGATCTCGCTCCAATCGCTCCAATCGGAGTCGGGCAATTCTTCGATGACCACCGGACCCCGTCTATCTTCGGAACGCCGCTCCCAGGTAGTGCCACTGATTTCAGTTCCACTGGGGGTGAAATAATGGGGAATGCGCTCGATTTCGTCGCCGCTGCGGGTGCGCACTTCGATAAAGGTATTGCGCGGAGCCTCCCCTTCCCAGGCCAGATGGGCGAACAACCTGGATTGCTGCAATTGGATCAGCGGCGAGACCATGGTCACCTGGGGGGCGTAGCCTTCGCCGTAGCCCTGAATCTCGCTTACCTGGCCCCGTTCCAAGGTCCCGGCGGGCAATTCTAGGCGGCGCAGGTCGATATAGCGCACCTGGCGCTGAGGGAAAGTCTCTTCCACCTGCAAAAAACCCTCCCGGTTTAAACGCTCGCCCAGGGAGCGCCAGATAAATTGGCCTTCGGGATTGATCGAACCATCGGATATTTGCACCTGGTAGGCCGGCGGCGGCTCGGCCGGGCTCAACAGGCGGATACGGTCGAGCCAGTAGCGCGCCCCCAGGTCTATCACCAACTGGTTCTCGTCGCGCAGCCGGTCGTATTCCTGCATATTGCCAAAAGTAGAGAATAATCCGTCGGTATAGGGTCGGGTGCGCCGCTCGTCGGCGGTGGTACGGCCCGAACTGGGCGGCGGCCGGGTCAAACGCACGGCATTGTCACCGGCAGTCCAGACCTCGACTTCGGCCAGGCGGGGCCGTTCGCGCCGGTAGTGCCGCACCTGTCCTTGTTCGGCGGCGGGCAGCGCTTCGTAAATGGCTTGCTCGACGCGGATTTCCCGCCCTGATACGGTACGGCGAAAATAGTCGATAGCCCCGCGATCCCCTGGATCGAGGGCCTGATAAGCGGCCAGTTCGACGGCAGCGCCGCGAGGACCGTCCGAGGCCAGGGCCTGAACCCGCACGACCTGTACCACAGCTCCATCAAGCCCGTCCGGGACCCGTCGCAGCGGCTCTATCTCAAAAGCGAACTGACGTTGGTCCTTGGTAGGGGTATTGACCAGACCGACGCGAAAAAATTCACGCCGACGCTGATCGGTGAAGGTAATCCGCCCATCGGAAACCAGAACGCGAAATTTAAGGAACGGGTCCCCCTCATCGGCAAAGCGCAGGACAATGCGGCGAGCCACCACCGCCCGTCCCAGGTCGATATCGACCCACCAATCCTCCACCGGCTGGTCGAGGCTGGGCTCCCAGAAGGTCTCTGGATCGCCGTCGACAACCGGCCCGGCCCCGCCCAAATTGGTGCCGGCCCCGGCAATGCCGCCGGTGAGGGTATCGCCTTCGCTTACATAGCGGAACTGGGCCGCATTGAGGGCGGCGTTTATTTCGCGGCGCAAAAAGCGGGGTTCGACCGTCCCGTCCGGGTGTACCACCCGGACGCCAAAGGGGGCTTCCCAGGCCTGCCAATGCGCGGAGCTATCGACCACGACCTGGTCATCGAGCAGGCGGTATCCTTCCTGGGCCGGGGCCGGTTGGCAAAAAAACCATCCGAGCCAGCAAAAAACCCACACCCAGTAGTTTGATTTACACTTCCCCATGCACACTTTTAGTCCAATCTAAGTCCAATCTAATAGATTATTCCAGATTGACTTCAAGATCTCCGGATGATTTTGCTGCTTCTCCAGGAAAGGACCGCTAAATATCCGGCCATCAGTACTTCAAATTGATATTAGATAGACGATATGCATCTCCCCTGCTCCTGTCCAGATAAGGCCTCACCCCTGCCCCGCCACTTATTAGTAGCGCATTTTCCGTCGCTATTGAAAAAAAACGGGCTTTGCCCAGCCCAGCAATTCGGAGGAGATCCCCTTGTAGGACAAAGTAGATTGGGCCGCGGCTAGGTGGATTGTTTATTCTTTAATGCAATTTATAGGCGTAACGACGCAAAATTGGCCGAAAAAGCGAATACCAGCGCCATCTTTTGCCACCCCTTTCGATAGCGCCGGTCCAACGTCGACGAAGTCGAGGCCTGAACCGGACCGGGGACCAGCCTGCAACGGAGATCGATACGAAAAAGGAGGAACGAGAATGCGCGTATTAGTAACGGGTGGATCGGGCAATGTCGGACATTTCGTCATCGACGAACTCTACCGCCGCGGCCACCAAGTGGTAAACGCCGACGTCGTCCGACCAGGGACCGGCGACGGGGCCCGGGCCAAAGCGTTTGCCGCCATGCGGCAAAGCTGGCCGGCCCAGCCGCAATTTTTCACCGTCGACGTCACCGATTACGGCCAGGTCATTTCTGCCATGGGCCAATGCGATGCCGTCATCGCCCTGGCGGCGCGTCCCAGCAACGCCAATTATACCGAGGAAGATGTCCTGGTCACCAATACCGCTTCAATGTGGAATATATGCCGGGCCGCCGAGCAATTGCAGATTAGACCCGTCGTCCTGGGCTCTTCCTACAACGCCGTCGGGGCAATGGGGACGGCCGTCCGCTGGCAGCCGCGCCAGGTCAAAGCGCCCGAATATTTTCCCCTTGACGAGAACGTCTACACCCGCTCCGAAGAAGCCTACTCCATATCCAAATGGCTCGGCGAAGAGATCGGCCAGGCCTTTGCCCGGCGCAGCCCGTGGATGTCGATCGCCAGCATGCGCTTCAACGGTATGTGGAACGACGCCCGATTCCGCGCCCTGTCCGCCGCCCCCATCACCGATGTCTGGGAACGCTGCCAAGGCTTTTGGACCTATCTGCATATCAAAGACGCAGCGACGGCCTGCGCTCTATCGATAGAGTCGGAGAATTGGACCGGACACCAGCGCTTCTTTCTCAACGCCGACGATACCATGATCGACATCCCGACCATGGACGCCATTGCCCAGGTCTACCCCGATGTGCCCGTCCGGGAACCGCTCGAAGGGTTTAGCGCCCCCTTGACCACGGCCAATACCAAGCAAGTTCTCGGCTGGGCGCCCAAATACTCCTGGCGCGACGAAGAATTCAAACCCGGGGCGCAGGGGCACTAGAAACGGTTTTATAACTTGCTTTGCAGCCGCACGACACCCAAATGGAGTTATGAAACCGCTTCTATACTCTGTTGGCAGTCCCGGCTCAAAACGCATCGACGCGGGAGTGGTAATGCGGCGTTACTGGGAACAACTGACTGAGCATCTCCAGCCCTTTGGCCGAAGTCTTCAGCGTCCCGGCGGCGGCCAGGCCCGAGGCCGGGGTATACCCGTAGAGCAGACTGGCCAACGCCCCCTGCCCAAGCCGCGCCCGGGTGGCGCCGGCCAGCGGCGTTGTCCCGACAGTCATTTCGCCCCCCGACCAGGCCAACCAGATCCGGTCGATATTGGTATCGAGGCACAAACGCCCGCTCCTCTGCATACGCGAAGCCAGCAGCGGCGCCGCCTTGGCCAGGGCGTTGCAGCCATTGATAATACGCACCATCGGCCCGCCGTCAGTAAGGTAGCTCACTTCCTTTTTCAAGGCTAGCCCCTGGCTCTGGCCATAAGCCATCAGTTGGTCGTCGTCGGGTAGCCTAAAACGAATCGACGCCAGCCGCCGTTGCCAGGCCATGCGGGCCACGGCGCCAAAGATATCGGCAAAAACGCCGGGATGCGCGTGCCCCACCTCCAGCACATATATATCTTCGCGCCCCGCGTCGTAGACGAAATAGCCGGCCACCTGCCTTTCTTTGTCTAGGGCGACTCGGCAGACTGCCTGGGGCCCCCAGGAAATACCCTCGCGGAAGGGCTTCCAATAGCGCCGATCGCGCTCTGTGGGACCGGTGCGGGTGGCCTGGTTGCGACGGAATACCTTAAGGACGGCCGACAAATAACTGGAGTTGTAATCGACAAAGGTGCACCCTGAGGAGGGCAATCGTTCGGCATCGCGCACGGCACATTCGAAATGCGTTTCGGGAAAGGCCGGGACGTAGCCAAACTTTGGATAGAAACCCGTTATGCCGTAGAGCATGCTGACATCAAAGCCCTCGCCTCGCATCCAGCGCAACATATTTTCCAGGACGATACGCGAATAGCCCCTGAAGCGATGATCGCGGTGGGTGCGGACACCGGCGACACCGCCCATGCGCAGACGGCAGGGGCCAAAGTGCTGTTTGAAATCAAATACTAAAGTACCACTGACATCGACTTGGTCCACCATTAGAGAAATCCGGTGCGTCGCGGCCTTCGTCGTTATCTGGATTCGACCGTCCAGCGGCCGGTCGAGATATTCGCGACCGCTGCGCACCGCCACCGGATTGGCGGCGGCCCGTCGGCGCAGCGTGTCTATTTTTTTGTTGGCCACCGCAAAACTGACGCCCCGGGCGGCTTTTGTGATATTTTTTCCGTCTTGACGACTGCCCATATTGTCCTCCTGTCTTTCATTTTTATTTAATTAGAGCCATATCCTATGGCCGGCGCAGTCGCCAGCTACAGCCCGCTGTTGGCCGGCTAGGGCACCCGCACCAATCGCACCCCGATATCGCCAAAACGAAAATCCGGATCGTTGCGAATGCGGCCGGCCGAGCGCACATTCGAAGCCTCGTTGAAAAAGGAGCCCCCCTTCAAAACCGGCAGATAGCCCCCTTCCGGATCGGGAAAGGCGCCCCAATCCTGGCACCACTCCCAGACATTGCCGTGCATATCGTACAACCCCCAGGCATTGGGTGCTTTAGTACCCACCGGCCGGCCCGAGGTCCAGCCCAGCGCCCAGCTGTTGGGCAGATACCAGGCATAATCGTCTAACTGTCGGGGGTTGTCGCCAAAGGACCAGACCCCGTCACTGCCCGCCCGGCAGGCGTATTCCCATTCGGCTTCGGTAGGCAGCCGAAAAACCTCTGCCCCAGCGCCCACATTCAGGTGCAGGATGAATTGTTGCACATCGGTCCAAGAGATATACACCGCCGGATGCCGGGGCCGGTCGAGGGTATAGTCCAGCCCCAACCAGGGCTTGGTGCCAGTCACCGATTTCCATTGCCGCTGAGTGACCTCAAAGCGCCCCAGATAAAAACCACGCTCAATGCGTACGCTCCGGGCCGGTAATTCCGTTTCGGCCACCTCGTTCCACAAACCGGCCTGGCGCAAACGCCGGGCCTGGGCCGTTGGGGTTCCCATGGTGAAACGGCCCGGTTCAATCCACACCATCTCCATAAGGGCCCCACCAGGCAATTCCACGGAGATGGTACCGCCGCCCTCCAATTTGGCGGTTTGCTCGACGCAAGCACACGCCAGGAGCAGCGCCAAAATGGCGACCCACCCCTTCAAGGGGAATAGAACACCTGGACACAGACCAGCATGGGAATCCCTTCAGCATCGGCTTTATAGCGGCATCCGCAGCCCAGAAAACGGGCCCGGCGGGTGAGTAGGTTTACCCGATGGGCAGGCGAATCGAGCCAACTCTGGACCAAATCGCGGGCAAAGCTGGTATAGCTGTGGGAGGGAATGGGGTCGCCGTAGGGCACCAGACTGAAGCGCCCGTCCCCCAGCGGGTATACGGTGGCGCTATAGGGCTTGGGCTGATCGGTGCGCAAATCGATCTGCAGGACAAAGGTATCGGCGATATTCTCGGCGGCGAAAGAACCGCCCAAATCGACAATTTGCAGTCGGTCTCGCAATGTGCTCTTGGTCTTGTCCACAGGATTGGTATGGGCGAAGAAACGGTCTCTTACCATATCTCTGGCATGCATGGCCGCCACTCTTTCCAGTTGCCCCGATCTTGCCAGCCTGGACAGCCCGTGCCCTTGGCGCTGGCGATTTGTCTCGGCGAGGATGGCGGCGCTGAGGAGGGCGTAATCGATGGGCCCCGAATCAATGCTCCGATGCCCATCGGCCAGCAGCCGCAGCACCCCGTCGTCGGGCCGTTCCTCCTCCGTATTGGATCCGGGAGCCAGGGCCGTGCAACTGACCACCAGCAGCGCGGTGGTTCCAGCGGGCCCGAAAATCTTTGTCAGGAAGGACTTGATGCGAATCTACCTGCCTCTGGGCTGCTGGGCGATGGAACCTTCCTCGGTCAGGGCGTAGACGACCACATTGACCAACAATTGCTGCAGGCGAAAATCGACGGTTTGGTCGGGCGGGCCCGGAGTTAATTCCTCCGGCTGCGGCGGCTCCACCGACGCCGGCGCGCCATCCCTGGTGGCGGCGGGGATCCGCGAGAACATCCCCGGCAGGGACACCCGGCCAGCCAGAGGGCCCAGATTCCCTAGATGTACGGCGACCAGTCGCCCGCCAATGAAAAAACCCTGTAATTGCTGCTGGGCCGCCACTTGCTGCGGATCGCTGGCGATGCCCTGCCCGCCCCGCAGGGGTATACCACCCTCAAACTCGAAAAACGCGGCGAAAAGGGGGTGGTCCTCGGGCAGGCGCTCGCGCCACATATCCTGCCCCCATACCAGGCCGCCGTATTTTTCCAAGGCCTCGCGGAAGCTATTGAAGTTGAGGCTGAGCAGCAGGCAAAACCCTCCCTCCTGCAGATAGCGGCTCAACTGCTCCATCTCCGTCTCGTTGGGCGTGCTCTGGGGTACGATAATGGGCAGGTCGAATAAGCCGGGATGGCCGTAGGGGATGCTCGGGGCGAATTCCGCCTCGATATTGGTCAATTCGTTGACTGAGTCGAGAATGAGGTCGAGATCTCTGGGGTTGCCCCCCGCCAACACCGACTCGTCCGGCCCCAGGCCCGACGAATAAACCCGCCCCAAGCGCCAGAAACCGGTTATCGCCTGGGGCGCCAGCGGATCGGCGCGAACCCGGGCCTGGTAGCGCTCGCGCTGGTAGGCTTCCTCGCGTTCCTGGGCCGTTTGTGGTTGCAGACCGATCGGTGTGCAACTGACCAGAATCCCCGCGCTCAAAACAATGCCGAGCACCGCGGCAAAAGCCCGCTTCATGGGTCGCTCCTTTCGTTGGCAACGCACCTTGGGAATTTGCGGCAAAAACCGCACTGGTCCAATCTCAGCTTGGTCCTGGCCTTGGAGTTTAAGATACGAGCAAGGTAATGGCTCCTCAACCCGCTCTTTCACTATCCGTGAAAATAGGCGTGTCCCGTACCCGAAAACCAGATAATATCGACAATATAAGACAGACCAATGCCGAGAAAATAACCGACGATAAGCCCCATAAAAAAAGGCCGGGCGCCGCGATAGGCGCCAATGCCTCCATAGCGCATAATGGCGCTTTTACTGATCCAGGCCAGCAATACCGAAAAGACAATCAACCGGGTCATCCACAACGGCGCCACCGTGATTCCCACCGGATGCAAAGGCCACCAGTGGAAGCGGTATTGGCACAGGGCCAACAGCGAATATACCAACATTCCAATAGCGAAAAAAGACAGCTTGTTCCAGTCGGTGGGCCAGGGGTCGTTAAAATGGCGGATCACCCCGTCAAAGGCCATGCCACCGGCCCCGCCGCCGGCGATAAAATACCACGAACCGAAATTTCCGGCCCCGTATTTATAGCACAGCGACAGCACGAAATAGATATTGGCGATAAACCCCACTACCGCCGCCAACCCCAAGGCCCAAACCATGGAACGACGTCCACGGCACAATTGGCCGAGCCGGGACGCGTGCGCCGCCGCCGGCATAAACAGCGACTGCACATCGCCAAACCAGGTATAGGAAAGACCCAGCGCCACCAGATTGTGGCCCCCGATCCCGGTGCCGGTAACAGCCAGGGCAAATGCCTGGGCACCCACTGGGGGCGTGAGGAAATAGATACCGGCCTGGACCACCAATCGGGTGATGCCGTAATAGGCCACCAGCACGCCGGCGAGGAAAAGCACGGCGATATGCAGATCCATACCCGATTTCCACAGCCAACCGAGCACATAGACCAGGCTGGCCAAAAAGCCGTAGACCGCCGTGCGGTAGGATACCATCTCATCTTTATCGTCAAGAGTCCGCCGGCCGCCAAAGACCTGGCGCCCCACCGCCGCCAGGTGCCGCCGCCCCATCCATAGACTCCACAATACCATGGCGGTAAAACCGCCCCAGGCCTGCCACGACAACGACTGCATACCCCAGACAAAGGCATCCGGCCGGGTGATATCGTAGCCGATCCGGTTGGTGACGCCCTCCTGCACGACGGCGACTAGATAGAAAAAGAGGATACTGAAAGAGACGCTGGTGCTCACCAGATACATAAAGCCGATTACCGGAAAGTAGAGCATCAGCGAAATGGTCGGGAATTCGCGACTGAACTGCAGGCTGACGGCGCGGTTGAAATTGATTTGCGGAAAACCGGTGTAGAAAAAGCCGATGAGATTGAACAGAATCATCCCCAGGGGAATAGCGCAACCAATCCAGAACACTTTAGAGTGCAGCAGGGCAACGCCCCCCTCCTCGATAAGCAGTCGCGGCATCTCCATCAACGGGAAGCCCAGGCGCTCGTTTTCGGCCCATTGGCGGCGGCAGATAACCACCAGGCAGAAGCAGGCGAAATAAACCGTAAAAATAAGGCTCAAGAGCCAGAATAAGGGTCCGATCCAGGCGTCGAAGGGAATACTCTGGCCCGAGGGCAGTCCCTCGAAAAACCAGCGCATGGCCTCGCCGTCGGGCCGCGGCACCACCCAATCGGGCAAATAGGGATGAATAGAACTGGCCCAGTCATTCTCCGGGGTCGCCCCGTAATAAGGTGATGAAATAATGGCCAGCAACGTCCCGACGATAAAGGTCGGTATCCCGGTAGCGGCCAAGCCCATAATGGCGATGACGGCCAATTCGCCCGGCTGCAGGGCCCAGGACGGAAAAAACCGGCGCACTAGATAATTGACCAGGACAACGGCGCTGAAGCAGAAGCCGACGCTAACGGGAAAATAAGACCAGGTAATTTCCGACGAACGCACTATCCAGATGGAATAGGGTGCCCCCACCACCACGGCCAGGACCACCAGCAGTCCCAGGATGGCGGCCCGCAAACTCATAATCCCATACCGCAGAGATAGAATTTGGCGACGAAGGCACCCGGTGTTAATTTTAAGCAGCGACGTGCAACCGCCCCATTCACGAGGCCAGCTCCGGCCCTAAGCCGGATCCTGCCTCTCCACACCCCGCTGTAGTTTCCTGGGTCGCAATGCATATCTACACTTTCCTTGCCGCTCGTAGCGGCGCTTTGCTGCTGACCGGCCTGCTCGTTTGCTTGACCGCCTGCTCAAAGGGCAACAGCAACCGAGCAACCGATCCAGCCGCTGCTTGCTCCGACAGCCCCGGGGTCCTCTGCACCTGGGCCGGCAGCGGCGAGGCCGGATTCAACGGCGATGGCCGCCCCTTGCTCGATTCCTCGCTCTACTGGCCCATTGACCTGACCATCACCCCGCAGGGTACGGCCTATATCGTCGATTGGAATAACCACCGCATCCGCCGCGTCACCCAGGACGGCCAGTTGGCCACGGCCATTGGCACCGACTTTGTCGGTGATGGCCCCTACGACGAATCCGATCAGGACGCCCCCGGCGTACTCGGCACCGAAGTCCACCTCAACCACCCCACCCATCTGCTGCCGCTGGCCGACGGCACCCTGCTGCTGACGTCCTGGCACAACCACAAATTGCGCCTCTACGACAGCAGCAGTGGCCTGGTACAGATCATCTGTGGCGCCGAACCGGGCTTTGCCGGCGACGGTGGCCCGGCGCGCCAGGCCCGCCTGAGCCAACCGCCGCAAACCGCGCTGGGGCCCGACGGCAGCCTCTACGTCCTCGACCAGCGCAACCAGCGCATCCGCCGCATCGACCCCGAGCGCATTATCACCACCGCGGCCGGCCGTGGCGAAGCCGGTTTTAGCGGCGACGGCGGCCCCCCTCTCCAGGCCCAATTCAACTGGCCCGCCGGTAATAATCCGCCGCCGGCCGGCAGCCTGGTCTTTGGCCCCGACGGCTGTCTCTATATCGCCGACGGCCTCAACCACCGCATCCGCCGCATCGACTTTGACCTCGACCGCATCGACACCGTCGCCGGAAACGGGCAGGCCGGATTTGCCGGGGACGGCGGGCCCCCTCTCCAAGCATCGCTGCACAATCCGCGCGACCTGGTCTTTGGCCCCGACGGCCGTCTCTATATCGCCGACGAACTCAACCACCGCATCCGCCGCATCGACTTTGACCTCGACCGCATCGACACCGTCGCCGGAAACGGGCAGGCCGGATTTGCCGGGGACGGCGGGCCGGCCCCTCTGGCCCGGCTCAACCGCCCCGCCGGGCTCGAATTCGACGCCAACGGCCTGCTTTATATCGCCGATACCTACAACCATCGCATCCGCCGCCTGGCCCCCCAATAATCATGGTCTACCTGCTACTGCTCGGCGCCCTCGCGCTGGCCTCCTGCCAACCCGACCCTTCCGGCCCTGCCAACCAAGGCCCCTACGGGCGCATTGAAACCTTTGCCGGCACCGGCGTGGCGGGCAAGGGCGACGACACCCCCCGGCTACACCAAGCCCAGCTCTACCTGCCCCAGGACCTGACTTTGGGACCCGACGGCCAGTTCTATATCCTCGATTGGAATAACCACCGCATCCGCGTCACCGCCAGCGGCCGCCTGCAGACGTTGATTGGCACCGGTGAACTGGGCGACGCCCCGGCCGGCCCGGCCCTGGAGATTGGCCTTAACCACCCCACCCATATCGCCTTTGACTCCTTGGGCCGGCTGATTCTGTCGGCCTGGCACAATTCCAAAATCCTGCGCTACGATTTTTCCAGCGGTCTTATCGAAGCCATTTGCGGCACCGGCGAACGCGCCTACGGCGGCGACGGAGGCCCAGCCGACCAGGCCCTGATCAATTTGCCCAGTTCGACGGCGTTTGACCTTAGCGGCCGCATGTATATATCCGACCAGGAGAACCAGCGTGTGCGCCGGGTGGACATGGACGGCACTATCAGCACCGTGATTGGCACCGGCGTGGCCGGTTTTTCGGGCGACGGCGGCCTAGCCACCGAGGCGCAAATCTACGCCCCCCAGGGCCAGGCGGCTCCGCCCACCAGCCGCATCGCCGCCGACCAGCAGGGCCATATTTACCTGGCCGACACCTTTAATAACCGTATTCGTCGGTTGTCTCCCGACGGCGTTATCACCACCATCGCCGGCAACGGGGTTTTCCCGCCCGATGCCTCGCTCCAAGCCCGGTCCAGCGCCCCTGCCCTCGACGTTTCCCTGCACTGGCCCTGTGACGTGGCACCCGACCGGGCGGGCAATCTTTTCATCGCCGACACCTTCAATAACTGCGTCCGCCGGCTCGGCACCGATGGCTTGCTGACTACCGTCGCCGGCCAGTGCGGCAAACCGGGCGACACAGGGGATGGCGGCCATCCCCTGCAGGCCCTGCTCAACCGTCCCTACGGCATTGAAGTGGACCTGGAGGGCAACCTCTATATCGCCGATACACGCAACCACCGCATTCGCGTAGTGCACAAATAAAACAGCCCTTCCCCAACCTGGGGGCAATGCGCCGGGGCCGCTTGATCCGGTTGTTGTTTTGCCCGTCTGCCTCAAAGCGATCCATTATTCTCCACCTGAATATCCAACCCCTCGTACCGCAAGCGCTCGGCCAGATCCCAGGCCTGGCTGGAGGGCAGTCGGCCGTTATTGGTGACGATAAGACCTGCCCCGACATGGTCGACCCCACGCAGGCCCGCCAAATTGGCGAGGGCGCCGTTGCCGCTGACTTCGAGAAAATCTTTGACGCGGGCGAGGCGCTGCAGCCCTTCCAGGCTGACCAGATTGTCGTTGAACCAGATATCCAGACTGCCTTCAATGCCGGTGAGACGCGGCAGGTCCGCCAGCCCCGTCAACGACGGGTTGCCGGTTATCGACAACCCACCGCCCACGGCGGCCAGATTTTCCAACCCGGCCAGCGAGACCAGGGCTGCATTTTCAAAAATCAGCAGGCCTTCCACCACGTGGGCGCTCTTGGCCCGGCCGCCCAATTTGCCGCCGACACTTTCGAGCCCCTCCAACCCCTTCAGCCAAATCAGGTTCGGGTTAAACCAGATTTCCAGACTGCCTTCCACGCGCGTCAGGCCTTCGAGACCTTCTAACGATGGCAATTGCCCGGATATCTGCAAATCGCCCGCAATGGTAAAAGCGGCGCCGCCACGCTGGCTGAGGCGGTCAATATCAGCCCGCGATTCAATCAGAAAACTCTCATTTAGTACAGTGGGTCCAGGTGGAGAAGCAGGCCCGCCGCCGCAACCGGCGACCAGCCCCGCCAATAGCAGGATATGCTTTACCATGGGGTCTAACGGACGCAGCGGAAACCGATATCGATATCCGTCAGCAAGGGTACGTAGGGAACCCGGTGGGCGGCGGGCAACGCGTCGGCTTCGAACCACCACGAACCGCCGCGCAGGACGCGGTGGGTACCCAGTTCGGGCCCGGTGGGGTTGCGCGGGGGACTGCGGGAATAGTAGTCCTCACCGTACCAATCCGCTACCCATTCCCATACATTGCCCCCCATATCGTGGGCCCCATAAGGCGATACCCCCGAAGGGTGGCTGCCCACCGGCTCGGTCGAAGTCCCGGCCCCAATTCGGTAATTGGCCTCGTGGCCTTCCAGATCGCTCCCCCAGGGATAGACGCGCCCTTCGTTACCGCGGGCGGCCTTCTCCCACTCGGCCTCGGAGGGCAGCCGCAATCCGACCCAAGCGCAATAATCCCGGGCGGCAAACCAATTGACGCAATTGATGGGATGCAAACCGCCCTCTGCGTTATCCCAATTGCAGTTGGGCCCGTATACCGGCTCTTGGCAGATCCCGGCATCGACACACGAACGATACTGGGCTACAGTCACCTCAAAACGGTCGATCAGAAAATCGTCCAGGCGCACCACGTGGACCGGCTGTTCGGCCTGCTCGCCCTGATTCCAGCCCATGGCGAAGGGCCCGGCCGGAACCTCGACCATATCGCGCCCCTCCACTACCTCCGGCGACACCGGGTCCCGGGCAGGTGGGGCAGGTGCCACGCCCCCATCGCCAGAGGGTAAAGGCTCTACCGATGGGGGGGACGGTCCGCCGGGGCCGGATCCGCTGCAACCGCCCATAAGGACCAGCCCCACCGCCCAAAAGGCGCGCCCCCAACCCATGGTTTAGAATACCACCTGCGATACAGCTTTGGAAATGAGCACCAAGGCAATGGAAGTCATGCCGATCAAGCCTACACCGCAGGAATAGCCGGCCAGCAAAATGGGCGCGTAGCCCTGCCAGCGCGTTTGCCCAAAACGCTTGGAGAAATAGAATCGGCCCAGCAATGCCCCGAGGAAATTGCCTATAATGAAATGGGGAATTTGCCCCAAACCGGCGACAAAACCGTAGAATATGGCTATTGGCGCGCCAAAAAAACTCAGCCCCGCGTAGAACAAACCGCTGAAAGCCAGGCCGATACCGATATAGTCCCAGCGGATAATCTCTCGCACCAATTCGCCGCCGCCGACCCCCGGCAGCGTCGACTTGGCCCAAAAGGCCTGAAAATTGGCGTGTAGCGGCCACATTTTCTGCACGAAGGGATAAGCCGACGAGGGGATAGCGCCCAATTTCCAAATCAGCGACCAAAACAGGAAGGAGCATACGAACATCACGATCAGCGTTATCCCCACCATGCGCACCAAACTGCTGAATTTGGTCTTGGTCAACTCTAATTGCTTGAAGATCTGGGCTTCGTATCCCCACTGGAAAATGGGCACCGGCGCAAACCAAATACCAGCCCCCTGATAGCCCGACATATAGAAGGACCCTTCGCGCAAATAGGGAAAACTGGCCCCTTGCGGGCTCCCTGTCAGGCCAATCATGCGCGCCCCGATATAAGAATAGATCGGCGTCCAGACAAAACCGAAAAGGAGCGTGATCCACACCGGGAACCCGGGCACCAGATAGTAGACCATGCCGACAAAACCCAGCGTGCTGGCCGCCCATACCGCCAGCGCCGTGACCACGGGGATATCCCCCCGTTCCTTGGAAGGACCGCCGGAGCCGGGTTTGGGCTGGCGCCGTTGGCGGGCCGCCTCGCGCATGGTCTTACCCGCCCCCCAAAAGCCCAAACAGGCCACCAGAATGGCCCCGCCAATAGAGAAACTCAACCAGAAGTCGAAGGTATTGGAGAGCAATGTCGGAATGACCGACATACCCGGCTCCCAGGTGTGCAATACGCCGATATTGTAGAGAATGGGATTGGCCACCAGATTGACCAAAATGGCGGAGATAAAACTACCGACCACCACCCAAAACGGCAGCACAAAGCCAAAGAACAGATGGATAAGGTCGGTGCCCAACCCCAACATAGCGGCGGGCAATACCGCCTTGATAGGCACGGTAAAATCGACAAAGGGAATGGGCAGGATGGATACCGTCTCGGTCAGGAAGACCGAGGACAACGTCGGCACCACCACGTAAAACACACCCCATATGGCGCCGATGAATGTCCCGGCGCTGAATACATGCCAGCGCCACCCCTCCTGCTTGGACGAGGTTTCGGCCAGCGCCGTAGCGCCGCCGGCCTGGACGTAGGCCAGGGGAAAAGGCAGGCGTTCGATATCGCTGGTGATGCGAAATAACACATAGCCCAACGACAGGGCGTTAATCCGTTGCAATACCACGGCGACCAGCAAAATGCCAATGGGCTTGAACCAGGCCGGATGGAGAAAATCGCGTTCGAGCAACGCTTCGGAACCGCGCGGCGGCACCACCCAATCGGGAATATGCTCGGCCAGTCCGTCGGCCTGGGGCGATTGGATCAGGTACTGGTCCCAGATTAATACGCCAAAAGGCCCGCCGAACAAATCGGCGCCCATGCCCAATTTGCCCCCCATCATCACCAGCCCGCCAGCCACCCAGTAGAGGATGATGATCTCCTGGGTGCGCAAACGCACAAAGGTGCGCTTGGCGATCTCGATAAAGAGGATCAGCGTCACCCATTCGGCGCCGCCGGCCATACTCTGCCCGGTTACAAGCCCCAGGTAGATGGCCCCCGGCAGCATGACGAAGCCGACGAAAAGGGCCGCCCACACCGTCTTCATATTGAAGCCCGGTTCGAAAGGAGCCTCTTCGGGCATAATCTCGAAACGCTCGGGAGCGGTCTTGGACTCGGCTGTCACAGCCTTTCTCCTCTTTTCCGCTTAGGTCCGATCCACCGAGGTGGCCGTCTCCTGCAAATACTGCAGATGTCCCTCGAATACTTCGATCTGGGCGGCGTGTTTTTGCTTTAGGCCTTCGAGATAGGCGTTGAAATGATCGCGTTGTCTGTGCTCCAGCACGTCCCGATTCACGGCCTGGCGCACTCTATTGACCTCGAGCGTGTGATAGCTCTCGGGATGCCGTTCTAGTACTTTGAAGACAGAGTACTCTCCCCGGGTCTCCACTGGGCCGTGGACCCGGTTCAAAGGAGTGTTCATAACCGCTTTCATCCAGGCTTCGCCAAAATAGAGCACCTGCGATTGGGAGACGTAGAAAACGCCGTCTTCCTCTTTGGTCTTCAACCGCGTACTGTGGGCCTGGACCAACGGCCCCATAGTCTCCCCCCGACCAATATCTTCGGCCAATCTTCGCGCCTGGGCCGGATCCCGGACCAAAACCTCTTGCAAACGGGCCCAGGCAGCCGATTTGAAGCGGTGCTTATTGGCTTGGTAGAAGGCTTCCAGATCGGCCTGGCTCACGGCGGGCATTTGCGCCATAACCTGTTGGCGCAAGCGGACCAATACCAGATCCTCCAGAGCCCCCTGCCGCCACTGCAAAAAAGCCTCGGTCTTATCTATGCCTTTGCGCCGCGCATCCTGGGCCATGATTTTGTTGGGAAAATGGCTCTCCGAAAGCTTCTTGTTGACTTTGTCGGCCGAGGCTTCAGCCCAGGGTTCGTTCGAGGGACGGACCGCTTCCAGCACTTCTTCCACATCCATCTGAAAACCTTCGAAAGAATAGACCGGCAAGCGGCGCTGTTCCGCAACAAGTGAGGCGGCGGTCCCCCCCTGTGAAGCAGCGACGACCAGATCCATGCCTTCGGCGTGATAATCAGTGCCAAAATCCCATTTGAGATGGCGCAAATAGGACTGCCGCACTTGTTTTTTCTTTTCCTTGAGCAGGGCCTGGCTGATGCCTTCTTCAACATCCACCAGAGCCACCTTGCGGCGCTCCACCAACTTGGCTACGATGAATCCCCCGTACAGAGGCACGGGGGCGGTGATGGCGCCGGCTTGCAAAGCGGCGAGGGCTTCGACTACAGCCTGAGGACTATCGTAAAGGGCGTATACTACCTGTTTGGCCTTCCCTGCCGCAACCCCCAGATAGGGATCTACGGCAAACTGAATACCAGCTTCGGCAAAATCTGTTCCGCCCTGCAAAGCCTCCAGCAATAGGCGGGCTTGTTTCGCGGTGGACACGTAAATTTCTTGGGCCACCAACTGACTATCCCACCCCGCAGCATGGGCCTTTTCGATCTCTTCCGGCTGAACCTCAGTCTGTTCGGCCACCTGCCGCCGCAGCATGGCTTCAGCCAATGCACGGGTTTCACTCTGGGCCAGTCGCCGCAGCGTCTCTGCATCTTCCACCAGCCCTAACCCCCCGGCCTCGAACAGCAGAATTTGGCGATCGACCAGGGTTTTCAGTAGGCTGCGGCGATCCTCTTTCTTGCCGCCTTTGCTTTTGAGGGCAGCCTCAAAAGCAAGCAGTTCGTCGCCGCTTATTTCCACCGCCCCTACCCGGGCCAGCAAGGCCGCATTATCCGGGGTCTGGTCACAGGCCAGCAGCCCCAGCCAATAGCCGAAAAATAAAAGAGGAGCCAGACGGCGGGTCCAACTCCTCGTGTTAAAACTTACTGCCATGTATCACTCACAAACAATATTGGATTTTTCTTCCCGATTATTCCGTCCCGGCCTTTGCCGCCACCTTGACCACCCCTTGATCGACTTTGAAACGAAATTCTATATCAATGGTTTCTTCGGGGTTGCCACTGGCGTCAAAAGAAAGTACGAATTCGTTGAATTTAAGGAGGAGTTCGTCGTTCTCTGGGGGCAGAGGATCAAAGACCAGCAGGCCAACACGCCGGTCTTCCTTGAAAATAGGGCGATCGCGGTGGTATACCGTTTTGTAGATGGTGCCCATCCGCTCCAGGTTCACCTCGCGCTCGTTGCCCGAGGTCCCCAATTCCATTTTGTAATATTTGTTGAAACTATTGCCCCCCAGAATGACGGCTCCTTCACGTCCCGGATCGTAGTAGCGGTAAGTCTCCCCATCCGAAATCATGACCGCCTGGGCCGGATCAAATTCGACCTTGGCATAGGTATTATTGATCACCTCGACTTCGAACACCGTGAACCGCGGTGGAATATAGCCTTTGTCGGGATCCTTGGCCTCGTGGGTATAGGGATTGACGTGGCGTCCGTCAAAGAGAGAGGGGAAACGCGTGTTGAGATCGGCGTCGGGCAGGTTGCGTACTTTGATCAACAGACCTTCCTTGCTGAAGACCATAGAGCTATCGTCTATATCGACGAAAAAATCGCCGCGTCCCTCTGGTAAGAGCGGGTCCATATCCACCCTATATTGCACTTCTTGCGGAATCAGTCCCGCACAGCCCCAGACCGTCCCCAGCGTTATCAGGCACAGGCCTAACAGGCGGTAGATACGGCGTCCCGACCGGTCCTCTCTCATAATCAATCGACTCCCCTTACCTTCTACTGGCTTTGTTGGTTGACGGGTTCCTGAGTTTCGACATCGATTTTTTCCACGCCCGCCATCGTCGCCATTTCCATGGCGTCAATGATGAAACCATGGGCGGTACCGCCGTCGGCGGTGATGATTAAGGTGGTAGAACCAGTGCTCATTTTTTCGCGCTTGAGCCAACCGGCCAACTGGCCCATAGCGACAATCTGGCCGTTGATCTCAAGACTGCCTTCCCTGGAGATCCGCAGGTTGAGCTTCTTTTCCGCCGTCAGTTTGTCGTAGTGCTCGGCGTCCGGCAATTCGATCTGGAGCTGGGTGGCCTTGACGAAAACGGTAGTAGTCATGAAAAAAATGAGCAATAAGAATACCGCATCGATCATCGGCGTCAGGTTGAGTTCGAATTCACCTGCTTTTTCGGTGATAGATTTCCTGCTGCGTCGTGCCATACCGGCCTATCCTTCTCCGCCCTTGGCGAACGCGATGGCTTCTATTCCCTGCCCCCGGGCAATATCCATAACCCGTACCACATAAGCGTGGGGGACCGAACGGGAGGCCTCCAGAATCACATTCTTGGTATTATCGGCCTCCATCACCTGGCGGATTTTCTCGGCCAATTGCGCAGTATTGGTGACCTGACCGTTGACCTGGATGGTCTGATCCTGCTCGATGACGATATTCATGTCCTTGGTAGCCCTCGACTCGCCTTCCCCGCCCGGCAAGTCCACGCTCAGCCCCTTGGGGTTGACAAAGGTGGTGGCCACCATGAAGAAGACCAGCAGCAAGAACATACAATTGATCAGCGGCGTCAAATCCGGATTTCCACTGGCCTTGAAGGCCTTTTTGCCGTAACCGCCTTTTCTCCGCGGCATTTCCCAGCCTCTTTCTCTCTATCCCTGATTTTGCTGGCCAGCCTGGAAGCGCACCAGCAGGGTATTGGCGAAGGCGTGGCAGTACAATTCCACACTCTTGAAGACCTTTTCGGCCCGCCCCGACAGATAGCGGTGGAAGACAATAGTCGGAATAGCCACGATTAGACCGCTGGCCGTAGTAATCAGTGCTTCCGAAATACCACTGGCCACAGCCGCTGGATCGCCGGCACCAGCCCGGGCGATAGCGTCAAAGGCCCGGATCATCCCGATAATTGTCCCCAACAGGCCCATCAAAGGCGAGAGCACACCGATAGTGCCCAGCGCGTTGAGCAAGCGGCCCAAATAGATTTCGCCGGCCTCTTCGGTAGCCGTGATCAATTCCTGGCGCATATCCTCGATATCGGTGCGATTTTCCAGCACCAAGGTATCGTAGCGCTTCACCAGCGCGGCAAAAATGAAATTGAGGACGCCCCGGCCCTGCCGGAAATTCTCTATCGCCCCTTTTTCGCCCTGGTTTTTGAGGATCTCCTCGGCTGCGTTCAACTGCTCTTCCGCTTGTTCTTCGGTGGGCACCCGCCCCAAGCTCCACAGCCGGTCGATGATCACTCCCAGGGCAATCAGCGAGCAGATCAGCAGGGGCCACATCATTGGCCCCCCTTTAAAAAACTGGTCGACCAGAAAATTCTGCTCCATTTCAACCCTCCCGGATAGTTGCGTTCGTCTCGATTTGTCTCATTAGCAAGATGGACAGACTAAAGTCTGTTTTCCACGATCCAATCCCGATGCAGGCGCGCAAAACTCACCACATCGGCGTTATTCGGGTCATCCCCGCCCTTTTCCTCCACCACCTGGTAATTCTCCACCGCCGATTCCCACCGTCGCATGATTTCATAGGCCAACCCCATATTGCTGTAGGCGGCCAGCTCAGTATAGGTGCCCGGGTATTGGGCGATGATCTGCTGCAGGGCTTCGAGAGCGTTCTCGTATTCCTTGGCCTCGAATAGTTCCATAGCTGAATTATAATCGAAGCTGGCCTGAATCTCCTTCAATTCCCGCACCAGGTCTCGTGCCTTGGGGGCCTCTTCGGAATCGCCGTACTCGTCAATGACCCGCTGGTATGCCTGGGAAGCCTGGGAGTACGAGCGCGTATTGTAGTAGTAATCCCCCACCGTGAACTGGGCCTTGGCGGCAAATTCGCTGTCTGGATAGCGCTCGACCAGGGTCCCCATGGCTGCCACGGCTTCATCCATCTTTTCTTGTTCGATATACGCCCAGGATAGAGCGTATTGGGCCGGCCCCCCATAGGATCCGTTCGAGTATTGGTCCAAGAGCTTGGTGTAGGCGGTAGCGGCCTTGGTATAATTCTGCTCGTTGTAAAAATTCTCACCGATTAGGAATAGGGATTCTTCCTCGTATTGCGATTCGGGAAAACGCCGCTCCAGTTCCTCAAACGCCGCCGCCGCTTTATCGAACTGGGTTAGAGCCTGGTAGCTGTGTGCCAGATAATACTGGCCGTGGATGCGATTGGCGTTATTGGGATAGCGTTTTATGTAGTCCTGGAAACTCTTGATAGCCTCTTCGAAATTGCTCGCGCTGATATGGGCAAATGCCTTGGAAAAAGCCAGATTGCCGCTTTCCCCCGAACTGGGATAGCGCTTGAGGCCCTGGCCAAAGATCTGGGCGGCCTCGGCGTATTTGTTTTGCTGGATGAGGGCATTGCCGATAATGGAATAAGCCCGCTCCTTGCGATAATAACCGGCCTGGTTATCGTCGGTGAATTCCATATCGATCAACTGACGGGCATAGAGCTCGGCTTTGGGAAAATCCTGCTGATCGTAATACAGCTCAGTCAGCAGCATGCGAAAAGTAGCCTGCTCCTGGGTATCGGTAGTAGCGGCGATTAGTTCCTGGTAATAACTGGCCGCTTCCTCTTCCCGGCCCAGGCGAATCATACCCGCCCCCAAAGTGCGGAAGGCGCTGTCTTTGATCTGCGCTGCTGGATTGCGGTCGAGCAGCGCTTTCATATCCTGCAGCGAAGCCTCGTAGTGCCCCCGGGCACTGGCCGTATCGCCGCGGGCGTCGTGCTGCTTGGCCACTTCGTAATAAGCCCCGCCCCGGGCCAATAGAGAGCTTTCCATGATCTGCTCGGGCGGCGCCTTATCCAGCGCCCTAGTCCACTCTTGAATCGCCTCTTCGTAGTTGCTTTGGGCAAAGTGGACTCGGGCCGCCGTATAGTGCATCTGGCTCTGCAACTGGCTATCCTGGGCCTGTCCCAAAGCCTTGGCCAGGGCTTCCCGGGCCCGGTCGTATTCCTGCTTGCCTATGTATAACTCAGCCAGATCGACCTGTACCCTGGACCACTGGCCCCAATCGGCTTCCACGGTCTCGTAGGCGGCAATGGCCTGGTCTGGATCTCGCAACAATTTGTAGGTAAGGCCCAACTCCATCCGCGCGGTATTGCACAGATCCGATTCAGGGAAGCGATCGAGAAATGCTTTGTAGGTATCCCTGGCAGTCGGGTAGTCAGCCGCCGCATAGTCGATGCGGGCCAATTGCAATAAGCCGTTGGAGGCCGCGGGGTGATCCGGAAATTCGTCGACCAAGCGGCGATAATGCGGTTGCGCCGCGGCATTGTCTTTTTTCAATTGCCGGACAAATCCGGCGTTGAAGAGCACGTCGGGCGTAAGAGGCCCGCCCGGGTATTCTTCTAACAGCTGGCCGTACAAGACCAACGCCTGATCAAGAGCCTCGCTTGCCCGTTCTGGATCCTGGTCACGGTTCTGGCGGCCGAACTCCTGGTGGGCCTGCCCCATGCGGAAAAGGACCTTGTCGCGCCCAAAGCCCGTCCGAATCGCCACATCGCCGTAGGCGTTGAGGTAGATATTGTATTCCTCGACGGACTTGAGATATTCCTTCTCGTCGAACAGCATTAGGGCCACCGTCAGCTGGGTGCGAGCCTGGAACAGTTTATCGTCGACCTTTTCAATGGCGTTCTTATAGGCGGCGATAGCCGCTGTCGTGCCCCGTTTTTCCTGGATGAGCTCGGCTGTGCGGATATAGGAATCCTGCACCAGCAAGGCCTCGGCGGAATATTCGGCAGGGACAATTGCGTAGGCGGCCTGGGCCTTCTGCAGGTCCCCGTCCTCAGCGTAAATATCGCCCTTTTTCAAATGGGCCTTGGCCACCAGTTCGCGCGCTGTCTCTTTGACTACGCCCTTGAGCTTGAGGGTGGTCATCTCGATAATATCTTCTTCGGACATCTGGGCAAAATCATAGCGAGCAATCAGGCGGTCCAGATAAATCAGGGCCTTATCGTTCTGCTCCAAACGGTCATAGCTTTCGGCGATCTGGAAGAGTGAGCGGTCGGCATTGGAGCCTCTAGGAGCCAGGAGCAATACCTGTTCAAAACTTTCAATGGCTTGCTCATATTGTTCCAATTCGAAATTGGACCAGGCGATATCGTAATGGGTGGCGGCTTCGTAGAGGCTGTGGGGAAAATCGCCCAGTAATGCCCTTCCCTCGTCAATGACCTGCTGGTATTCCTTGAGTTGGTAACTGGTCTGAATGGTCTGGTATTGGGCCATCACCCGGGTCCGCTCTTCGACCATTTCGTTGCCGGCCAACTTGCGGAAGTATTCCAGGCTGGTGTTCAAGTCGGTCAAGGCCTCCTGATAGCGCGCCTTGGCTTCCTCTTCCTTGCGCTCAGCGCGCAGGAATTCCGAACGCTGCAGTTTTTCCAGCCCTAGCTTATTGTAGGTATTGCCCAACTGGTAGGTCGCCCCCACCCGCACCGGCAAGATGAATTCATCGACCGCCACCGTCACTTCCTCCACGTCGATCATGACGTTGCTCTTGGTGGCAAGAATGACCTGATAGCGCTCGGCGGCTTTTTCGTAATCCCCCAATGCGTAGAGCTTTTGGCCCTCCTCGAAACGGTCCTGGAGTTCCACGGGGGAAAAGTAGCGTGTGCTTAGACTTATTGCCGTCCCCACCACTGCTACCATGAGCAGATTGACCAGAATCATCGAACTATCTCCCGCTTAGAAACCGGCCACGATATCGAAGAACAGGCGCGAGTTGTCGAAACTGTCTGAGGCCCTCGACGCATCGTCGTATCTACGCTCGGTCTTCATGATACCAAATTGGGAAGCCAGATTATAGCCGTAGTGATCAGAGCGATTGCTCATCATCAGCACCAGAGTCCACTGCTTGAAATCGTTGCGTCCATCGACTTTATCGATATTGCGGTGACGCCAGAAGGGGACCCCCTGGAAACCCAATTGCAGATTGGATTTGGGTGTCAGATCAAAGCGCGTCCGCAAAATCGGCGCCAGAATCCGGAAAGATCGAATCTCGGCCTTGCCGGTGGCATCCTTCTGGGCATCCGAACGAAGTTCCAAGCGCAAGTGCTTGAACATGGGACGGACGGTCAGATTACCGGCACTGATGGTATAATCGGCCTTGTTGACCATAGTGAACTGAGACCGGACGCCCTCGGCCTGCAAGGTGCCGTCGTCAAATTCGTCCTCTTTCTGGCTGTTGCGGATCCACTGAATATTATTGACGAGATTGAAATTGGAAATCTGCTTGAAGGCCGATTCAATAAATAGCGTATTGACCAGACTATTGCGCATATGCAGAGGATCCGGATCGGCGGGTAAGATCTGCGAGTTGAGGTCCCGGACCTCAATCTGGTTACCCGTCAAATGCGGAAAAGGGCTGGGCACGCGTTCACTACCGCCCACATCCTCCCATATATAAACCTCGTCGCGAATGCTGTCTTCGACCCACTTGATATCGTCGTTGATGCGCACCCGCCCCAGATAGGGCGAAACGAAATTGTGCTCGTAGCGCATGTAAAAGGCATTGGCCTCGTTGCCGCCGGAGGGTTCCTCCATATTGTACAACCCCAGCGTCAGCCACTTGCCCCAACGCCCCAATCCATCCCGACTGACCAGGAAATGGGTGCCGCGGCGGTCCCTGGTATAGGGATAATCGGGCAGAGCGTCATTCTCGCGGTAGTCGACTGTCCCGTTATTGTTGAAATCGAGACCGTAGATAAATTCCGGCGGATCGGCGTCGTAGAATAACAGCGGTTCAGTCCAGTCGGGTATACCGTTGATATTCTGGTCGCTGTCGGGAATAAGGTCCTGATTCTCGTCCAGACCTGGAAAAATACCCGAATCGTTCTTCTCGGCGCTGGGCCGCTCGTTATTCATCTCGTCGGGCCACTGGTCGTTGTCGTCATTGTCGGTCATGACGAACATTTCCTGCATTTGGGGACACTGGAGGCACTGATCGGTGAAGAAAGGAACGCCGCCGCGGATACTGTCGTAATTACCGCTGTAATCGGGATCCATATTAAAGACCTCAGCGCCCAGACTCACTGGCCCCAATTGCTTGCGAGCGGTGACGAAATAAGCCAGGGCCCGCTTATCGTAACGCTTGCCGGCATTACTGCCCACCGGAAAGAGGAAGTACTGAGGATTGGTCGCTATTTCGCCGGAAACTTCCAGTCCTTTCAGATCGAGATCCCAATCCAGCCCCCAAAGCGCCTGGCCGGTGGGTATGCCGTAGTCAAAGGAGACCACCTTGCGGCCTTTATTCTTGCCGTCGGATCGCAGGACCGTATAGGCGGCCCGGGTCGGATCCTCCAAATCCCATTGGTATTGCATAAAGGGATTGACCGGAGAAATCGCCGGATCGGGATTGACGGGCCAGGAACGGAAGGCTTCCGGGTTATCCTGAAAAACATCTTCGAGTGGCTTCACCGCGTCTTCCCCTTGAAGTCCCGTATAGGGGTTGACAAAGCGGTCACCGCCCGGCTCGTAGCGATCGTTGCCCTCGGCCACCTCCTCGACGTTCTTGTCGTGGGCCCGCTGATTAAAATACAAGTACTTCTGCCGCACCAGGACGCGGTAGTCCCCCTCGACGTCAGCCATAAAGCGCACCGACTTTAATGTCAATCCAGGCAAAGGCGCATCCGGATCCTGCGAATAATCCGCCGCATCGGGCAAATTGACCACCGGCATCTGGAACTGGAAGATCACCCGGTCGCCCGGGCCCGAGACCTCAATCCCCGCCTCGTTGCCCGGGGTCATCTTCAAACTCGAATCGTATTCGGGGTCGCCTTCAATACTGGTCAGGCGCACCCGCTGCCCCAACGACTCACCCGTAATCACCACATCGATATCGTAGACGGTGGCCGAATTGACCAGATCCTCCGGCGAGTCGTCTTCGATAATGACCTCGATAAAAGAAGGGGGCAACATGCTGTAAGGGGTATCGCCTTTGAGGAAGGACCCGTTCTCGTCAAAGGTATTGGCCATATGCTGGTTGAAATAGGTCGCCCCCAGACGCAGGACATTGCCCAATTTGGTTTCCCAATGACCGCCAAACATCAACACCGGCGAGCGTTCGGTCGTAGTCTTGAAGGTGGAGAATTTGGGAATATTGAGCAGGTCGCCGCCCTGGCTCAGCATAAGGGTGAATTTGTTATCGGAGGAGGCGCCGTCGAGCAGGATCCCGAAAAAACGCGGATCATTAAAGGTGAGATCCGAAAATTTGGCGCGAATATCCTCGCCCAACGTCACCCGATAATTCCATCCCTTATAGGAGTCGGAAAGCATCACCAAATTGGCGAACCAGCCCAGATACTGGGCCGTACGGGTGTTGATCGAGCTAAAACCCGGCCGGGAGAATTCCCAGGTGAATACGTTAAACCCTCTAGACAGGTAATTGCCCAGGCGGTCGTAGCGGTTGCGCGCGTTGATAACCGCCGGGTAGGGATCGTATTCCTTGCGCCCGTAGTTGAGGTATTCTTCGGGATGCCCCAGGTTGATGAAATCCCGGTTGCGCAGGAAGGTCTGCGCCTCCCCCTCGGTTCCCAGCACCCCCCAGCCCATTATCCCCAACAGTATGGTCCAAACCAGGCGTTTTCTCGCATCTCTCATAACAGCTATCCTCATCAGTATAAAGATCGACTTGCAGATGGGTCCGCAACGCACAAATTCACCGCGTTCTGTATCCTACACTGAGCCGGTGCCCCCCTCCCAGTTCGGTGAGATGGAGCGAATATGTATACGCGTAATCGAAATGCCATTGTTTCCAGTCGTGTCCCAGTCCTACATCCAACTCTTTATTGGACCAGTTCGGCCCCATGGCGCTACCGCCAAAGCGAAAACGCGCCCCGGCCAAACTGACTGTCCTGGTCTCGTAGCCAGCTCGCAGAGCCGTCCGGCCGCCGCTGCGTTCGAGGTCGACGAGAAATTCCTGTTCGGCCAGGACAAAGGCCGCAGCCAGGACAACAGCCCTGGGGGTTTGCCCGGCGTCCTGGCCGCCGACGGCGATATTGGGCCGGGTCAAATTCCGCCCAACCAACCCCAAACGCAGATAAACCAGCGGGTGTATCCACCCCACTTCATACAGGGCCCCTAGATCAACACTCCAAACTCGGCGGGACAAATTGCCCGCCTTCCAAGCCTTGGTATTGAGCCCGCCCCCCAAGGCGATTCGGGGATGCAGGGCCCGCCCATAGGCCAGTGTAGCCACTTCTTCGCGCCAGCCAGGGGCTCCCAACAAAGACAGGCCAGCCTGCAATCCACCGCCCCAAAGTGGCCCGGCGCCGTTGAGCGCATTCAGGCTTGGACTCCTATCCACATTGGGATAGAGCCGCAAGTGCGTCGTGCCGGCGAGCCATTGGTCGGCCCGGGCATTGCCCGCCGGATTGTACCAAACGGCTTCGGCGGTTTGCACGGCAGCCACGTACGCCCCCCCTAGGGCTGTGCTTCTGGCCCCCTGCCCGACAAATTCAAAAGCGGCTTGGGCGGGAAACGCCGCCAGCCCCACCAGCAGGAAGCTAATAAGCCACCACAAAAGTCCCTCTGCGTCCTGCGTCACTGCCCTCCACCCGAACCTCGTACAGATAGAGCCCGGGGCTGGCCAGGCCGCCTCGTTCATCCCGCCCGTCCCAATCAACGCGATAGCGCCGCACCTGACCGGCCTGCTGCAAACGACGTAAGCGCCGACCATCCAGGCTGAATATCTCTACAATGATCTGCTTCCCCGCCTCAATATTGCCCACGACAAATTCAAACTGCGCGGTACCATCTTCGGCAAAGGGCGAAAAAGGCTTGGGACTTACCTCCACCTTGCCCAATAGACTGAGAGGGGCTCCAGAAGCCAGTACTGTCCAGGAACCGCCTGGGGCCTCCTGACCTTGCTGCCAATTTGTATAGCCGTCACGCTGACTTTGGCCGGCACTGCCGACGACCAATTCAACGGGCGTTTTGTCGCGCACAAACAGGGCCTCGCCCTCGATTTCTACAGTAGACGGCAAAACGATGCGCTCTTCAGGGGCCAGTTCGACAAATGTTCCTTCTGGGTCAAAGGTATTGCTCCAGCGATAACCTTGCTCCAACCCCGTGTCGTGGTCCAATTCCCGGCCGTCCAAACGCACGGCCTTTATTTCCATCGCCGGACCGTCCAGACGCAACAGGTCCACTCCGTGGTCGCCCGCTGCCACATCCAATTCCACCCGATAGGTCAGCTTTTCGGCCACCCCCTTAGCCACCCGCGCGGGGGCGGTTACTTCCCCCAGAATCCGCTGCGCCACCAAGTCGAGATCGTAGTCAACCTCAAGGCGTTCAAGGGCAGGCGTTACAAAAGGGGCCGTATTGGCTAGGTTCACCCGATATTCCAGCATATCGACTGGTTCGGCCCCATCGAAGAGGAATTCATCCTCGGTATGGAAAGTCAATTCATCCCAAGCCAACGCTTGGCCGCCTGTTGTGCCCCGCATCTGCAGATCAATCTCGGTCCGCGGGGGCCTATGGCTGTTCCAGCGAATCTGTCCGACATTAACGGGCCGGCTGGGGATCAAGCGGTCCTCAATAGTGCCCTGGTCGCCGTACCCCATACCGTATACTTCGATCTCCCCGATAGCCACCCAGTTGGTGCGGTCTTGGCGGATCAACGTCAATCGCACATAGCGCCCCTGCTGGGCAACGGGCCTGCCCTGGGCATCCGTCTGGTCCCAAGTGGCATCGACATCGGTATCGGTGTTTAAAACGAAATTGGCAGACTCTTCAGCCAATAAATGCCAAACTTCCGGCGCATTTTGCGTCGCAGCCTCCAAGCGGTAGCCACGGACAAAATATTCGGGCAGGTTGATGGCCGATTCTCCGGCCAGCACCCGCACCCGGTTAATGGCCCGATCGAGCCCCAGATCAACCGTAAAATTGCGGCCGAAGACATTGGGCGTGCCCGACAGCCATTCGCTGCGCACCAGGGCAATGCTGCCGTCGCTCAAAGGCACTGTTTTGTCAAATTCGTCTACCGCAGTCCGTCCCAAAGCCACATTCTCGTCTGCCTGCAATTGACCCAATATTACCAGGCTGTCGGGATGCACTTGTACGCCCTGGGTCGATCCCTGGGCGAAATCCTCGGTGTTTTCAAACACCCACGTCTGCAATTCGGCCCCACACCAACGGCCGCTCACCGCCAATAGCAGCAAGGCCCATAGCAACACTATCAGAACAACAGTTTCTGCGCCATACTGGTCACCACCGCAATGGCCAGGGCCTCTTCCAGTTCCCTGGAATTAAAGGCCATGACGACACCGACATTGATCGGATTTTTGGCGCTCATCTTTTCAGTCTGTAGATCTTTGACCTCCACCTTCACTTCCACACTTTGGGTCTGCATGGAAAAAACCTTGCGGACCCGCTGGCTATTAATTACAGCCTGGCCACTAATTTCCAACTGGGCATCCTCCGCCGCTACAAGCTGGAAAGGATTATCTATTTCGCGAATATTGTCCTCATCCAATTCCTCAATCTGATCCAATAGAGAAAAGACTCGGACCTTATCTTTGCGCAACTCCCGCAGGATGGCGCCCGACAGATCTTCAATGCGCGAAGGCCGAGATATACGCAGCAACTTATTGCCCGTATTGGCCATATTATTGGTACTGCGACGGTCCGTAGCGCCGGTATCGGCGGTCAGTCTCGGATCGACAACGCTGGCTTTGCTGTCCACCGGAAACTGTTTTATGTAGATCTTGATGGGTTCGTTCGGCGGATTGGGAAGACTGGTTTCCTTGAGCACTTCGTATTTCAAAGTACAAGAAGCTCCCAAGCCGACCGCCAGTAAAACCGCTCCCATATATAGTGCGATCTTTCTCATCTACCTATTCTCCACCCGGCGCACGCCGTGGTCCACCTCAAAATCGTACTTCATACTGGTGAATTCCACAGGGTTGCCGTAGCCCACCTCAAAGCGGTCAAAAGCCAGAATAAAATCGTTGATTTCCAAAGCGAAGGCCCGGGTTCCTTCGGGCAAAGGCGGAAAAGTGAGCTTACCGGTGTATTTGCCCCCTTTGCGAACGGGCTTTTCCCGTTTGAACTCGCTTCGGTTCCAGATGGGATTGCGGTCCAGACTGGCATGGTATTGGGTATTGCCGTCGCTGCCGCCCCATTTCAGGTAGGAATAATCGTAATATTCATCCTTGTCATACCAGCGCCCCACACCCTGGCGGCAGAGCAATCGACCGCCGTTGTCGAGGCGCAGATAGACTTTGGTCGGATCCAATTCCACCCGCTCCCGGGTCCGGTTGATTATAGTGACCTCGAAAACCGTCCATAGAGGCGGCGTATAATCGTATCCTGGGACTTCGACCCCTGTAAGCGTATAGGGCGTCCAGCGGGGATCGTATTCGGCGTCCAGCATCTTATCGTCGTAGAATTTGACTTTGACCTGAAGTCCCTCTTGACTCCACACCACCGAACTGTCGATAGGGTCAATATAGAACTCATCACCCTCCGGCAGCATGGGATCGACGGCGATATAGTATTCTTTGTGCGACTGCGGCATAAGGGACGAGAAACTGGTACATCCTGCCATTACCAGCACCACCCCCAAGAGGCCTTGAGTATATTTCATCGCTCTTATCATTAGAAGGGGGACATCAACTCCACAAAGAGAACGCCCTGCTTCAAATCGGGACGCCCGGCGCGGTCGAAATTTTGCCGGGTACGCTGATAGCCGATCATGAAATTATTGTCGCGGATACCGAAATAATCGGCCGTCAGCTTGACCATGGCAATATAGTCGGTGCGCCTATAGCTGGCGTCCTTATCGGCCCGGTCCCAACGCTTGAAATTGAGCCCTGGCATGCCCTGCGCCCCGGCCAGGAAGGACGTCCGCGGCGTCATTTGATACTGCGCCATTACAATAGGCACCAATTCGCTATAGGATACCCTCGGATCCGACTCGCTATCCAGTGATTCAACAAAGGTCCGGTGCTTGAGTTTCGGCGTCACGCTCCAGCCGCCCCGCGTCCAGGTATAGTCCACTTTGTTGACCATTGCCCAACGACTGCGCACATCCTCGATCTGAACCCCGTCTATTTCGCCCTGGCTGTTGCGGAACCACAGCAGCGCGTTCTCCACCTTAACCTGCGGGAAATCCAAATAGGCCGACTCGAAGAAGGCCAGATTCACCCAGCTGTCCTGCATCGACAACAAATCCGCGGTCGAGGGCCGCCGGAAGCCGGCTTCCTCGGGCGGACCGTCGGGGCGGTTGACCCAGTTGATCAGCTCGATATCGTCCAGGGCCACCTGGTAGACAAAGGTGTGGTCGGCAATATCGTCTTCGACCCGCTTGATATCCCAGTTGAACTTCAACGAGCCAACCCCGCGCTTGGAGACGCCGTATTCGTAGCGCATATACATGCCCTTGGAGCGTCCTCCACCCACTATCTGGCGAGTATCGTAACGTCCAACCGACAGAAATTTGCCCAAGCCCCCCAAGCCATCGAGACGGAGGAAGACATGCTGTCCCTTCTGGTCGCGCGGATAGGGGTAGTCGGGCAAGTCGTCATTTTCGCGAAAATCGGGTACGCCATTATTGTTAAAATCGATGCCGTAGACAAATTCGGGCGGTTCCGAATCGTAGGTCAGGAAGGGCTCTTCCCAGTCAACGATAAAATTCTCGTTGCGATCGACATCGGGAATATTGTCGGCGTTTTCGTCCAGGCCGGGATAGACCTGGGCGTGGGGGAAACCTGGATACAGTTCACGCGGCTGGGCCACCGCCGAGTCGGACGAGTGCTCGTCGGGAAACTGGTCGTGGTCGTCGTTGTCCTCGTGCAGGGGGAATTCGTGCGTCACCGACTCGACGCGGGCCCCTGGACTGTCCTGCTGATCGACATGGAAGGCCATGCCGCCGCGATAGCTATCGTAGCCGCCGGCATAGTCGGGCTCCATGCGGTAGACCTCGCCGCCCAGGGCCAAGCCGCCGGCTATATCTTTGACGCCTTTGACCCACCAGGCCCAAGCCCGCTCCTGGGTGCGCAGCCCTTCGTTATTGCCCACCGGGAACATGCGATGCTGCAGATTGTGCCCCACTTCGCCGCTGATATCCAGACCGACCAATTCGGCCTGCCAGTTGATCGAAGCCAAGCTCTGCCCCGTCGGCATACCGTAGTCAAAACTCACCAATTTGCGGTTGGTCCCCGTCCCATTATTACCCGACGAGCGGACATAGGTATAATAAGGTTCTTCGTCTTCGAAAGAATACCATTTGAAAGGCCGGCGGGTGGCCGCTTCGCCAGCGGCGGCCACGGTCGCGGGCCATTCCATCTCTGTCAATTCCGCGTTGCCCTGGCGGCTAACGGTGAACAGATCGTGGGTCTGCCTTACGCCCAGCCGGTAATCGCCGGCCACATCGGCGACAAACCGGGCCGACCGCACCGTCACATCCGCCGGCAGCGTGAATGTATATATCACCGCATCGGGCCCCACCGCCTCTAGACCATCTCCTTCCAAGGGTAGGCCCCCTTGAGGAGGTGAAGCCTCTAAACTGGGCTCGTAATCGACATCGCCGTCGATACTGGTAAGCCGTACCGGTTCGCCGCCCCGTTCGCCTTCGACCACGATATCGACGCCAAAGACGTGGGCATTGGCCCTCATATCATCGGGCGAATCGTCGGCGACGAAGACGCGGATAGTCTTGGGCCCGAGCATATCGTAGGGCAAGTCCCCTCGCCACAGATTGCTGCGCGACAGGGCCGGCGACGACATAATCTGGTTGACCAACGTGGTGCCAAAGGTGACGTATTCGCCAATATTGTGCTGCCAATGACCGCCAAAGCCCAGCACCGGCGAATTCTCAAAGGTATCGTCTCCAGCACCAAAAGCCCATTCCGAGAACAACAGCGCCGCTCCCTGCTCGCCACCGCGGGTATAATACAAGGTCCCGCGGTCTCGCTCCTTATAATTGAGATCCAGGCGGAGAGTATTGCGCAGACTGCTGGTAAAAGTGAGGGGTGTAAAGACGGTGCGCACATAGGAACCACTGACGCCATTACCCACGGTCGCGGTCCAGTGCAGCCCTTTGTAGGTATAATGTCCGACCCTGAACGAAAGAAATTTATGGTCGATATAGCTATAGCCGCTAAAATCGCTGCCGCTGCGCGACTCTTCTACCGACAAGAGGCGCCGGTAACTCCCCCCCATATAGTTGCCCATCCGGTCCCAACGCACATTCCGGGTCTCGATCTGGCGCCCAGAAGTAAGGGCCCAGGGAATAGTCTCGCGAAAGTAGAGGATGTATTTCTCGTCGGCGTAATTGAGATAGGGAATGGTATCGTCGGCATTGAGAAAAGCCCGACTCCGTCCCCGGTTCCAACGATCCTGGGGCCCGCGTACAAAGGGCGGTCGCAATGTCCAGTCCGGATCTTGCGGCGTCCCCGGTTCGGTACTGTAATACGGCAGGGCACCGGCCGATTCGGGATGGCGCTGCGCCTGGACTGGCGTGACCAGGCCGACGCCGAGGAGGCCCAACAGCAATCCCCCGATCCAAGCACAGTAGACATTGAAAGTCTTGAGCGGCATTGAAACCTCTTCGGCTCACCTTAGTGGCTACGAATTAGATACGCGAACCAAAATAAGCTTGACAAACATAGCAGGTCAAGTAAAAAACAAAACAAATAAAATGAGGAGTGGGTTTTGGCCCACTCCTCATTGCAAGTCGCCAGGTTTTAGATACAGCCTAACCTGGTAAAACCGAATCTACTGGAGGAAAGTGGACTTGACGCGGGCCCACGAATCCTCTTCGACCGCCGAACCTTCCGCCGGACCAGCCGGCATATCGGAGAAAACCCAGTTGGCAAATTCCGACATATTACCGCCGGCCCAGGCCACGCACTGGATCTGACCGCCGTAGCCCTCATTACCATAGTCGGGATCAACGCCCAGCCAGGTGAAGCCCATCTCGGCGCCTTCGGTCGGCGTGGCGAACAGGTTACCCGTAGCTAAGAAGGTATCCCATTCCATCCGGCCTTCGATAGCGTAGTCGGCTTCGCCGCCGAATTCGTCACCCATATCCTGGAAGCCGTAGTCGAAACCTTCGATGGCATCGGGATCGTGGATATCCTGGCGCTCGTTCTGCACCGTGGTGATCAGGCAGACGGAGAGCGCGTTGGAATTCTGCGGTACGGCCATAAAGTTGACCACGATCAGGTTGACAAAGTCGCCGGTGGGGTCGCCGCCGGGATGATCTTCGTTGTTCATGTCCAGATAGAGCGACATACTGTCGCGCTCCCACCAGGCACGGGCTTCGCCGCCGCCTTCGGTGTCGCGGGAATTATCGGCGACCTCGAGCATATAATACAGCGCATCGTCGTCCCAGGCCTGCCAGATAGTGGCGTTGTAATCGGCGTCGGTGCGTGCTACGGCCGAATCTTCACCCTCGCTCTGGTTGAGCTGATTGACACTGACTTCACTGGCCTGCTGCTCGATATCGCGCCAGCCGAATTCGGCCCCATCGGCCAGGATCTGGCTCGGCGAGCAAGCAAATTCCAGGGCGCCGTCCCATTCGCCGGCACTGCGCTCACCGTCGAGGGTCGGTGCTACGGAAAACTTGGGCAGGTCAAAGAAGCGCTCGGGCGGCTGGGCGCCGGCCAAAGCCGCAAAGCAAAGCAGCGCAACAGCGATAAAAATGGTGCACTTTCTCATGATTGTATTTCTCCTTGAAATATATGTAGGGCTCAAATTACAGAAAGAGTTCGCACGGATATAGTTGCGACGTCTCGCCATCACCTCCTTTCATAAACAAACACAGTTTAAGATAAATATGGAAAAACATGAATATCCATTAATTACAGTTTTTTCGCAAAATGCACATCCGTAGGCCTATCCTCATAGGCCTATGAGGATAGGCCTACGGATGTGCAACAATAAATTCAGCCCAAAAACTTGTCAAGTAAAAAGATTAAATTTTACTATTCGTCGTGGGCCTAAAATTAAAGAGTGGGCCTAAAATTAAAGAGTGCCAATGGCACGGACAATTCAAAGCGGCCTAACGCGGCCTTGGGAATCAGCGACAGCAATAAAAGTTGCCCCCAAAGGTCGGTTTTCCTTTAATTTGCCCATTGCCCTAATCTGGGTCGGGTTAGAGCATAGCGTCCCTTCAACTGAACCTTTTGCCAAGGCCGTATCGGGCCCTGACGGCCGGGTTCGCAAGTCCTCTGAGGTTTTTTCTATGCGTCTGACCGGCTTTTGGGCAAAAGCGGCCGGGGTAGGTGGGTTGGTCGTCGCCTTGGGTTCCATATCCCCGGCTCGAGCCCAACCTCACGTCTATACGGTTGGCCTGGTCTTTACTGATGCCATAGACCGCCAAGCCCTTCCTGCCCACCTACAACGGCAACATCCTGTCGTGGTGGGCGATACACGCCGAGAAATCAGGGCTCTATTCACGGCAATGGGTCGCTTTCACCCCTTGTGGCTGCGCAGTATAGGCCCACCAGAAGACCCCGAATATATAGGCGCCAGTTCGGTTGATTTCATCGCCCATATCACGCTGAATAAAGCCTATAAAATCTACAGCAACCAAGTGCGGTATTTTTACGGCGACGATCTGTTCAACCGCCCTACCGCCAACGGCCAGGACGGCGGCACCCCCTACGAAGTCATTTCGCGCCCCGCTGTCAGCGGCCAATTCGAAGTGAAACTAGTCAATCCACACAATAACAAGATCTTCTGGTCGGCGTTGCGCGACAGTACCGTCATAATACCTTATGAAAGAGATTTATTTCTCTACAATAGCTGGAAATATCCAGGCTTATCCCACCCAGATCTGGTGCGTAGTTTTCTCGCCGATATCCTGCGTTTACAGCAGGCCAACTCCTCGGTTGAAAGGGCCTTGAATGTCTCCGAACGCTGGTTTATCTCCAGCCCTAGGAACGACGTGGAAACAGTGGAGGGCCTCCTGCGTGGGCTGACTCTCTCTTTCGCCGCCGATTTAGACGGCAATTTACCCCTTGAAGGACGGATAGCCGCCTTATTGCCGCCGCAAAAAGATAAACCCCACGTCCGGCTCAACATAGGCGCCAACCACGGTCTGGGTCCGCGCATGCGACTAGACGTGTGGCGTCCCCGGCCAGCCGACCAAAAGGTCGGCCAGCTAGAGATAGTTAAAGTAGATTCGACCACAGCGGTGGCCCGTTTGCGCAAATTGGATAGGAAACTGCGGAAGCGCGGCGAAGGATTGCAAGTGCTCGACCGAGTCATATCGTCCAAACGCCCTCCCAGGAGGGCACTATGAGCCCACCCCGCCTCGATCACCCCACAGACAGGCAAAAATTCAAACGCCCGGCGACACGCCTGCAGCAGCCCCGCCGGGGTAAACGTTCTATATCCTTCTTCATTCTGGTTGGCCCGCTGGCTCTGTTGGCCCTTATCGGTTGCGCCGAAAAACGCGTCGAAATCTATATCGACCAGCTCTCCTCGCCCCAGCAGAAGGTCCGCCTAAACGCCAGCCGCACGCTGGTCCAATTCGGCTCAACCAGCGTCGCGCCGCTTATCGAGCGGGCCAGCAATGGATCTGATAGGCTCCAGTATATCGCCGCCCAAATCCTGGGCCAGATAGGCGATATCCGCGCCACCCCTTTCCTCAAAGACCTCTTGGACCACTCCAACCCCGATGTCCGCGAGCAGGGAGTCCGGGCTCTGGGACAACTCGATGACCCTGCCCAAATCCCTCTTCTGGGCACGGTTATAGCGGATGATCCCGATCCAACAATACGCGAAAGGGCGGCCTGGAGCCTGGGCAATTTGCGCGATACAACCGCTGTACCCCATCTGGTATTGGCCTTAGACGACAGTGCCCTGCCGGTGCGCCGCGAAGCCCTGATCGGCCTGCGCTTTCTTTGGAACAAGGCTGCAGTGGCGGCGACCATTGCCGCCCTCGACGATCGAGCCGAACCAATTCGCTTCACCGCCGCCCAGATCCTGGGCCACCATCGCACCGCTGCCGCCCTGGCTCCGCTCCTGCACGCCCTTGACGATTCGAGCCTGGGCGTGCGCGCTGAAAGTGCCCGCGCCCTGGGCCTGCTCGGCGATACGACGGCGGTAAAACCACTGGAGCACCTCCTGTCGCGCAGCGCCACTCCCGAGCACCCGGACCACCAAGCCGCCAGACAAGCCCTGCGCCAACTTACCGGCCTCGACTATATCGTGGAGGACTAGGGCATGGCCCAAAGATACACCCTAATAGTGCCCGTACGCCTGTTGCTTTTCCTGGCTCTACTGGGGAGCACTGTGCCGGCTATTGACGCCCAACCGCGTTTTACCGACCAAACCGCTGCCGCCGGCATCCAGTTGCGCAATACGTTTGGTGGCCAGGATAAACAGTATATCCTCGAAGCGCACGGCAGTGGCGCCGCCTTTTTCGACCACGATGGCGACGGCGACCTCGATCTCTACATTGTCAACGGCGCCACCTTGGAAACTTATCAGATGCAATCGGGCACCGGCAACGCCCTGTACAAAAACCAAGGCGACGGCACCTTTGCCGATATCACCGACCAAGCCGGAGTCGGCCACGCCGGTTGGGGGGCGGGGGTGGCAGTAGGCGACAGCGACGGCGACGGACGCCGCGATCTATACGTGACCAATTACGGAGCCAATGTATTGTACCGCGCCGGTGGCGACGACAGCTATGCCGATATCGCCCAGCAAGCAGGCGTCGACGGCGATAGCTACAGCGCCAGCGCCGCCTTTTTCGACTATGACCGCGATGGCGACCTGGATCTATACGTGGCCAATTACGTGGTTTTCGACGCAACCAATCCACCCGCAGGCCAGGATTGCGTCTTTTTTGGCGGCCTCCGCGTTTACTGCGGCCCCAAGGGCATGCCTGGGGCCCCGGACCGGCTCTATATGAACCGGGGCGACGGCACCTTCGCCGACGTCACCGAGCCTTCGGGTGTGGCCCAGGCCAACCGCTATTACGGCCTGGGTGTGGTCCCTACCGATTTTGATAGCGACGGCCTTCTCGACCTCTACGTGGCCAACGACGAAACCCCCAACGTCCTCTTCCACAACCAAGGGAACGGCACCTTCAAAGACATCGCCCTGGTGGCCGGAGCCGCCTACAACGGCGATGGCGAAGAAGAAGCCGGTATGGGGGTGGACGCCGGCGATTTCGACAACGACGGCGATCCTGATCTATACGTAACCAACTTTTTCAGCGAGACCAATACGCTATACCGCAACGAACAATCGCAGCGTTTTACCGATATCACCGCCTTCGCGGGACTGGGTACGGCAACCCTCAATCTACTGGGTTGGGGAACGGGGTTTTTCGACTACGACAACGACGGCCTTCTCGACTTATTTATCGCCAACGGGCATGTATACCCCCAGGTCGACCTGCTCCCCACCGGTTCGCCCTACCGCCAGCCCAACCAGCTTTTTCGCAACCAGGGAAACGGTCGTTTTACCCCCGTCCAGGCCGGTCCAGGCCTAACAGTGGAAAAGGTCAGCCGGGGCGCCGCCTTTAGCGACTACGACGACGACGGCGATGTGGATATATTTGTCGTGGATCTGGGAGATATACCGACGTTATTGCGCAACGAAGGGGGCAACCAGCGCCACTGGCTCAAAGTTCAGGTCGTAGGCAAAGGCGCTGACCTCGATGCGGTGGGCACTCGGATCCACCTCAGGGCCGCCGGTCACGAACAGTGGCGCACAATCAACGGCTCCTCCAGCTATCTGTCCTACAACGATATTCGCGCCCACTTTGGCCTGGGCGACCAGCTTGAGGTGGAGGAGGTGGAAATAACCTGGCCCGATGGCTCCAATTATACAGTCACCGCCATTCCAGCCGACCGTCTCCTCCTGGTCCGCCAGGGCCGGGACCATGCCATTCTCGAGCTGGGTGCCCCAGTGGGCGACTAAGCGACTCAGCCGGCGTCGCTGCCAGCCGCCCCAGCAGCCTCTATCGCGCCCAGCTTCTCCCGAGCCGCAGCATAATCGGGCGCCATCTGCAAAAGCCGCTCGAATACCTGGACCGCCTTTTGCCGCCGCCCGAATTCGAGGTGCAGCATGCCCAGGGCATAGGCGGCATCGGGGTCGCGCGGTTGGCGCTCCAAAGCCCGTTGCAGACTGCTGAGCCGACCTTCGTATTCCTTGAGCCGGGAAAACACCTCCATTAGCGCCTGTCCTTCGTCGGCTCGCCCTTCTTGTAAATAGAGTTGAGCCAAACTATAATGGGCCCCGGCGTGGTCGGCATCGCGTTTGATCGCCTGCTGGTAATAGGCCAGGGCCTGCTGCGAGTCGCCCAGTTTTTGCGTCACCGCCCCCAGTCGATGGTAGGCATCGGCGTGGGAAGGGTCTTTCAACAACGCCTGGTGAAAATAACTACGGGCCGCCTCAAGCTTGCCTTCCTGCTCGCTGACGAGCCCCAGATCGTGGTAAACTCCGGCCCGCTCCATACCCAGCTCAACAGCTTGCCGGTAGGCCTCCCTGGCGTTGGGATAATCGCTCAAGGTCATATAGCTTTGCCCCAGACGCACGTATATAGGCCCTTGGCGAGTTTTTAATTCCAGCGCCTGCAAATATATTTCAATAGCCCGCCCCGGATTGTGTTGCAGGGCGTAGACCAAGCCCAAATTGGCGAGGGCTTCGAGAAAATCCACCTTTAAACGAATCGCTTCCTGGTAGTGGGTAGCCGCCTCCTGGTAAAGCCCTTGCTGTTGATACAGGTAGCCCATATTGTAGTGCAGCCCGGCAATATCGGGCCGCAGTGCCACGGCTTTTTTATAACTTTTCTCGGCGCCAAGAAAATCGCCCAGCCCGTCGCGGGCCAGGGCCAACCCCATCCAGGCTTCGAAAAACTGGGGATCCAACTCGTGCGCCCGGGCAAAACTGAGGGTGGCCTCGTCAAATTGCTCCAGAGCCGTTTGCGCCACGCCCAAATTGCTCCAAGCCTGGAGCAATTTGGGATCGTTGAGGGTCGCCTTTTGGTAGAATTGCGCCGCTTCTGCGATACGTCCTTGGCTAATCAGGGCATCCCCCTGGGCCAAATCCTGCGCCGCTTCCTCCATCTGTCCGCTGCGCCAGTGCCACCAACCGCCCCCGCCCAAGCTAAGCAATACCACCACAACCAACACCCATTTGCGAGGACGTCTGTTGGTCCGGGATAGCTGTTTCTTTTTACTCATCGGCCTCGTGCTTTCCTCCCCATACTTGAAAAGCCGTTTCGACAATCCCGACGGGCCCAAAACCAGCCATCGGAACTGTCGAAACGGCTTCTGCCCACCGGCGGCAGCGATCTTTTCGCGGCAACCCGTTTGGCAAGGGCCAGATCGCCCGCGATCTGTCTATTCTCTGGCGACTTCTATAGCCAGGCTCTGATCCTGGGTCCAATTGCCGCCGATGCGCACCGTACTGGTGACGATAGTCCCACTGATAGCGCCGTCCGTTTTATTGAAGTCATATACGGTTCGACTATCGGTATTGCGGGATTCTAAGGTGATACGGTCAGGGTTGTCGGGCGTGAGCAACGCAAATGCTCTGGCTATGTCGTTGCGTCCGGTGCCGTATACCAAGCTGACCGCTACCGTGATCTGCTTGGGGTTTATGGCCTCAATGACCAGGGTGACGGGTTGGTCGGCCCCACTCACCCCGTTGGACAACCGATAGCTTCCGGCCCCGCTGTATTGGCCCACCCAAAGGGTGGCCAGATCGGGGGAAGGAGAAACCGAATCGTCGGAACCGCAGCCGCCGCTGGCCAGCAAAGCGGCCAAGATTATATATCTGATATGCTTCATCGCCAGTGCCCCATTAGCTGATTGGTGCTATACCCGACAACCGCGTCACGGCTGCCGAAACTCTGAATCAGTTGTTAAGACGCCTTCTAAGATACGGCACAAATTAGCCCCGATCAACCACAATTACAAGATCTCCACGCGGCCTTTCCCTTGACAAGAAAAGGACCAGACTCTATTTCGTATTTCCACCCCTCAGCGCTTCTCCATCCAGGCCATTCGGCCTCTTCCGCCCAAAACCGGATACTCCATGCCCAAAATCGCTTCTACAGCTACCCTCTTAGCCCTGGCTCTAATCGCCTGCACCGCCGATCCCCCACCGCCTTCTCCCCCGCCCGCTCCGGCCCCATCGCCGGTGGCGGCCCATCTGGAAAAGGCCCGCGCCTTCTACCAGTCCGCTCGCTTTACAGAAGCGGCCGCCAGCGCCCGTGCGGGGCTGGCTCTCGACTCGACCGCCGCCGAACTGCACAATATGCTGGCCTCCACCTATACCGCCCAGGGCCGTTACGCCCTGGCCATAGAAGCCATCGAAAAGGCTCTCAGACAACAGCCCGACTATCCTCTGGCCCTGGTCAATCTGGGCGGCATCTACACCAAGTTGGGGCAATACGGCCAAGCCGAACAATACCTCCTGCGGGCGGCCGAGTTGGCCCCGGGCCAGTCCTCAGTCCACCGTCGACTGGGCGAACTCTACCTAGGCACCAGCCGCTATGACGAGGCCGCCGACCAGCTCGAACAAGCCCTGCAGGTCTACCCCGACGATGCCACCCTGTTCTTCTTTTTAGGCCAGGCCCGAGAGGGGGCCGGCCAATTTCAGCAAGGCCTGGAGGCTTTCGCCCGAGCCGGCCGGCTCGATATTGGCTTTGCCGAAGCTCATTACCGCACCGCCGCCCTGGCCCGCCGACTAGGCCAAGGGGATCGGGCCACCGGCGCTTTGGAGCGCTTTCAACATCTGCAAAATATCGGCGGCGGCGATCCCGATATCCCCAAGCAACTGAAAAAACTCAGGGCCTCCATCCTCAACGCCCCAGAAGAAGCGGGCCACCACTACCGCTTAGGCCTCTTCTTTATCGAGCACAACTACGCCGACCAGGCTCTGGATAAATTCGCCAAAGTGGCCCATCTGCTGCCCACCGATGCCCATCTGCTCAATCAGATAGGTTCCATCCTCTTCCACCACGACCGCATCGACGACGCCATTGTGTTCTACCGCCAGGCCATCGACGCCCGCCCCACCTATCTGGCCGCCTTGGTTAATACCGCCATCGCCCTGGGCCAACAGCAACGACACGACGAAGCCCTGGGCTATTATCGCCGCGCCGTGGAAACCGCCCCCGGCGATGCCAAAGCCCTCTACCATCTAAGTCTGGGCCTGTCGTTGGCGGGGGACCGCGCCGAGGCCAAACAAGTAGCCCTTCAGGCCCGCCCGCTGAGCCAGGCCAACCCCTTACTACTAGGCCAGATAGAAGATTTGCTGCAAGCATTGGAAGGCGAACCGCGCCAATAGCAAGCTCGGGCATCTGCAGGGATTTATAGGCATATGCTAGCGCACTTGGGCGGGCTCCTCGACCACCAGGATCTGATTGGCGGCGATATCCTCCAAGATCTGAATCTGCCCCGAGGGCCAACGCACTTCCAACCGCTCGACGCGATCCCGAGCGCCCAACCCAAAAAAGGGCCCCTGCTGACTGGTAGACTGATAGCCCGAGCCGGCCTTGACCTGACGCAACTGCCGCACCCCACCGCTGTGCACATAGACCTTGGCGCCAATGCCGTCGCGATTGTTAGCTCGCCCCTCCAACTCGATCTGCAGCCAATGCCCGGCGTTGCCGCCCTCGTTGCGCAATAGAGCCGCCGGGCCGTTGGAAGACACCAGGGCAATATCCAGATCGCCATCTCCGTCGTAATCGCCAAAAGCCGATCCCCGACCCACATACGAGACCGCCAGCCCCGACCCTAGCGAATCGGTCACCTCGACGTATTGCCCGCCTCTGTTGCGAAATACCTGGGCCCGCTGCGCATAGGTCACCAATTCGTCGTAGGCTTCGATATTGTCGTGGACGTGGCCGTTGGCGACAAAGAGATCGAGCCAGCCGTCGTTGTTGTAGTCAAAAAAACCGGTACCAAAGCCCAGATAGTTAAGACTGATTTGGCCGGTTCCGGCGGCAAAGCTAACTTCGGGAAAATAGAGCCCATCGTTGCGGTAGAGGGTATTGTTCTCTAACTGGTAATTGGTGACGAACAGATCCAGATCGGCGTCGTTGTCAAAATCGCCTGCATCAACGCCCATCCCCGCCTGGGCGGCCCCGTCGGCACTGCGGGCGGTGCCGGCCAGCAGACCGATTTCCTGGAATTGGCCCGTGCCCTGATTGTCGTAGTGGAAATTGGGCCCCATATCGTTGGCCACGTACAGATCGGCGTCGCCGTCGTCGTCGAAATCGCCGCTGACCACCCCCAGGCCGTTGCCGAGATGGACAATGCCGACCTGCTGGCCGATCTCGACAAACGTCCCATCGCCCTGGTTGCGGTAGAGCAAATCCCGGGAAGGCCGGTACTGCCGCGGATCGCAGTAGAAGCGCAGATCCATATCCCGACGGCCGCACCAAGGATGCGTATCAAGACCGAATTCGACGTAATTGGCGACAAATAAATCGATATCGCCGTCCCCATCGGCATCCAGCAGGGAGCCGCTGCTGCCCCATTGGCGATTGCCCAGACCTACCTGCTGGGTCGCATCGACAAAGGCGCCCACCCCTTCGTTGCGGTAAAATATATCCGCCCCCCAATTGGTCAGATATAAATCGCTGTCGCCGTCGGCGTCGAAATCGCCGGCCACAACGCCCATGCCGTACGCTTTGCCCGCCACTCCGGCGGCAGCGGTTATATCGGTAAAGCCCTGGCCATCGTTGCGGTAAAGCCTATTGGCGGCCCCGCCCCGGCCCGCCAGCACATCACCGCTATTGACCAGATAGAGATCGAGATCGGCGTCGCCATCGGCGTCGAAAAAAGCCGCGCCCGAACCGTCGGTCTCAGGCAGCCTCTTGGCGCCACTGATGCCGCTGGTATGGACGAAGTCTATCCCCATCTCAGCCGCGACATCTACGAATTGGATCGGCGGCCTGTCGCTGGCCCACCCCAGATTCGTCCCCAGGACAAGCACTAGCAGGCCCTTCGTCCAGCCCCGCAAAGTGGCCGCTTTTCGCAGGGCGCTTAGTGACCCACCCAACAGCTCCGTCAACCCATCCATCTCCTTTACCACCTAGCGCACCAACACCAGACGCCGCACCAGGCGCTTGCTGCCCCGCAATAAGCTGTAGTAATACACCCCGCTAGCCAGAGAGGCCCCCTTTTCGTCGCGCCCGTCCCATTCCAAGGTATAGCGGCCCGGCGCGGCCGGCTGGTCCAGCAGCCGCCGCACCCGCTGGCCGTTGCTGTTGAATACCTCCAGCACCAGCCGCTCCAGGCCGATACCACCGTCGGCATCCAGAGAAAAAGCGATCTGCGTGCGACCATTGAAGGGATTGGGCCAGTTCTGCTCAAGCGCGAAGGCCGCCGCCGTCCGCGGATCGCTCTGAATAAAAGGCTGCCAATCGACCGCTCCCTGCATGCCCAAAGCAATACCCTCGGCATCGGACCGGCCCCACCAATTGTACTGAGCCGCCAGCGCCTGCGCAGAGCGGTTCTCGAGAAAAAGCCCGGTGCCTTCGACTATGTTGAATTGAAAGAAGCGGGGCACCCGCGGCCCCAGGACCAGGGCGACCAGATCGTTGTCGACGAATTGATTGCGCGCCACATACACACCAGAATCTTCCGCCACCATCCCCACCCTATGGTCCGTCAACACGTTATCTTCAATCGAAATTCTCACGCCGGTCTGGCAGTAAATGCCAATAGATCCACTCAGCCGATTGCCTGTCACCCGCCCTTGGACCCCTTCTAGCAAAAGCAAATTGGCCCCGCCGGTGGTCTCCAGGCCATTGTCGCGCAACACTGCTTCACTGCAGTGCAGGTCCCCTCCACGCCGCTCCAGCCCCGGCCCCCCATTGGCTTCAAAGCGCCCCCGCTGGACAACAACCCGCCCGGGCCCGCTAATCAAAACGCCGACTTCGGGCGCCCGCACCACTTCGACATCGGTCAGTTCAACCCCCAGCATCACCTGTTCCAGGCGAATACCCGAACGCCCCAGCTCTGTAAAGCTCACCTGGGACAATTTCTGCGGCTGGCGCAACAGGGCCCCACTGAACCCGTCCTGGGCATAGAGCACCCGCGTATTGACCAAATTGACCCGCCCCGAAGCCTCTACCCGGATTCCGCCCCAAACACCCGGCTCCAACTCTTGACCGGCTGTCGTGAATAACACTTGGCCGCCTGTGGGGGCCCCTGCTTCCAGAATACCCTGGACCACCAATTCAACCCGGTCGGGATCATCGCCCTTGCCAGCTTGGTCCCGCCCGAACCGCACCACCGTCCCGGGCAGCACCCGCAAACGGGCGGTCTCTGCTACGGTGAGATCCCCCACCACATCGACCGTATCACGCCAAGTAGTGGCCTGGCCCAAGACCCCGGCCCACTCGCCGCTGCGCACTTGCAGATCGGCCCGCATAGCCGCTCCCTGGCGCTGGATATTCCCTACTTTGACACCCGGGGCGGCGGCCGGATTGGTCGCCACCGAAAACTGGCGAAAAACCACCCCGTCGAACAAATCGGTGGCATCGCCCAGGTTGCCGCCGTGGCGCTGGCGGTATTCGGCCTGACGGGCCCAAAAATCCAAATTGTCGCCCCCCCTATCTTCTGGTTTAACCCCCAGAGGATAACCCGCATCCCGATAGGTCCCGTCGGCGGCCACCAGGTCCACCAATTTGCGTTCTTCGGCGCGATTACCCGGCCCCAATCGGTCCATATCTATACGCCAGACCGCCAGCCCTGATCCGGGCAAATGGCGTTCGTAGTGACTCCCCCCCGGCGTCCGATACGTCACTAGGAAATACTGCTCGGGCGCCCCCGCCGATATGCGGTATACCTTTCCCCCTGTCCGCACATCTTCGAAAAGCGCCCCATCCATATCTTCATCGACCAATACCAAGCGTTCGTTACCCGGCCCCAGCCAGCCCAATTGTTCCAGGCTCCAAACACAAAATGGGGTCACGCCACCCTGGTCGTGCCAGCCCCGATTGCCGTGCCCCATAAGGCCCCAATAACCAATTCCCGCCGATTCCTTCTCCTCGCCCACCCCTCTGGCGTCTAAATCGAATAGATCCGGCAGCCCCAAAACGTGGCCGTACTCGTGGGCCATATTGCCCACCGCCTGGTCCCAAGTGGGGGCTAACTGCAAGACCCCGCCCATGCCGTCCGGATGCCGGTCGCGGCGAACCTGGATGCGCCCACCCCCGGTGGCCGGATCGTTGGTGGAGTAATCGCTGTTCAAACCAAGACGGGGAATGCCGCTGGAAGATCCGCGAATAAAATTGGGCGGCACCGAATGCATATTGCAAAAGATGAAGTCGACATAGCCGTCGTCATCGCCTGAATTGGGCTGCCCGTCGGGTCCGTCGTTATCGTACTGGCCCATATCCAACTGGGCGTCGGCCACTTGCAGCACATCAATGACGAAATCGTCGAAGGGCCCGAAAGACCCACCGTAATTGGGATCCGGCAGGTAGTCGGCCCGCCCCTTGGGAGCCGTGAACCACAGCGGCGGCGCCTGGCCGGCCAATTCGAACTGTCCCCCCGACATTTCCCAATAGAAATGACTCAGACTCCCCGGCCGTTCCCGGTCGAAAAGCGAACGGGCAAAATCGATATTAGCGGTGGCTTGGGTTTCGTCGGCAAAACGGGTAAAAAGAGCAAGGGCATATTCCTTTCCCTGCGCCGACTGCACCGCTCCTATCCGCGCGGCCCCCTGACCGCAGATCAATTCATCAGCCCAGGTGTCCCCTTCCAAGCCCAGCAATAGGACCAGGCACAAAGTCGAGATGACGCCGATAAAATTAGGAAATTTATACATGGCAGATCCGCGTGTGGGCCCCTGTGTCGCCTAGCGCCCAGAATATAGCCGATAAGCCACTGCCATTCAATTTTCATCCTCGCCCCCATATTGTCCGGCCAGGGCGATTTACCTATCTTGCCGCATATTCCCCTTTGCCCAGATCGAGGACCAATTATGAAAAACTTTGAGCCTATTACGCTCTCTCTGGAAAATTACCTGGGCCGCCGCCTGTTGACCCTGCTGGCAGGGTTGGCTCTGGCCGATATTGTCATGCTGCTGAGCGTCACCATGAGCTCGGCGGTCTTTGCGGGGATGGGTGCTGGAACCCAAGATATAGTTCGAGTCCAAGCCTTAGAAATTATCAATGCCCAGGGGCGCCCCGTATTGGTGGCCACCGCCGACCCGGCCAACAACGGCGTATTGTGGGTTAGCGATCAGCACGGCAAAGGCGGGGTCAGCCTCAGTACCGACCCGGCGGGCAATGGCAACCTAGTACTCAACGGGGCTTCCGGGAACCCGCTGGTATCGGCTACAGCCAGCGATCTGGACGGTGGCAGTCTGCAAATTGTCGACGTCGACGGCCAGGACCGGGTCTTCCTTGGCAGCAGCGAAACAGGCAGCGGCCAATTGAGTCTGTGGAGCGGGGCGGGCACCCTTTTGCTAATGGCCGGGGAAGAGCGGGGCAACGGCCTGTTAATGGCCAACAACGGCGAAGGAACCAATATCTTTATGGTCGGGGCCGATTCGTCCAATAACGGCGGCCTGCTGGTCAACAGCCGTTTTGGGACCAACCTCATCTACGCCGGTTCGGGCGGGGAAGGCAACGGCGGCCTGCACGTCAACAGCGCCACCGGTGAACATCTCATTTTCCTGGGCGCCGACGAAAACGGCGCCGGCGCCGTGGGTATCTGGGGCACCGACGGCCAGGGCAGTATGCTAAAGAAATAAGCCATTGCTCTGCGCAGCGTTTTAAAATCTCTGGTGGCCCAGAGAGCCTCCAAGCATTCCGTTACTTTTGCAAACAACAACAAGCCCATTGCTCAGGGTTTGTCTAGTGCCGACCGGTCTTTCCAAACCGCCGGCTCCCAGGATCTTTTGGCCGTCCAAAAACGGCTGACCAGAACGCCCAGCCCACTCAAAGGCACGCCCACCGTGCCCGCACCCACCAGAAAAGCTCCGCCGGTACCACGCCCGCATAGGGCCTCGCCGCGGCCGCAGGGCCCCCCGGCCATAACCACCCCCAGAGCCCCGCCGGCGACCAACCCGGCCGCCGCACCCAATAGCGTCTTGCGTCTCTGACCGCGGCGCCCCCTGTCCACTTCGACTTGGCTGACGGCCTGGAGCGGCAATACCAGCGCCGCGCGGCGACTGTGGACTACCAGAGCATCGCCCTCAAAAGCGACTAATTTACCCACCACCATCCAAGCGTCTTCCCCCGGACCGACCCACTCGTTGGCCAGCGGGTTGGTCTGTGTGGCAACACGGACCCAGTCGCCCGGATCCAGTTGCGGCAACAAGGGTTGCAAAACAGGGCCTGGAGCCAAAGCCTGCCCCCACCCTTGTCCGCCGGATAATCCCGCCCAAAGCAAAAGTCCATATACCAGCCGTGCCATATCGTCACCCTCCTACTCCTCAAGTATACGGGTGAAGATACCCACGACGCCGGCAAAGTCATGTGACGGGGAACACCAAGTCCAAAAGACCACCGCTAAGCCGATCTCCGGCCCATCCAGGGACCAGCCCTGCTGCAACAGAATGCACCCAACCCCTTCAACGCTTCGCCCCTAATCCCTTTCATATTCCCATCGGGTTATCGGGCCCGATGCAATTATCCGTCTACAACCTGACCGGCCCGGGCATCCGCTGTTTATTGGCGGGCACTTTGCAAATCGAAACCGAAGGCCGTTCCGCGCCTGTAAACCCGGGGCAGGCCCGGTTTGAAGCCGGCCCCGATCCGGTCTTGGCCACGGCCTCGCCCACCCGCCCCACCAGTTTCGTCCGCGGCATGCTCCTACCCCGGACGTTACAGGGCAAAAGCTCTATCCAGTACGTTCGGCCCGAAGACGCCGACAAACCCAAACCACAGCGCTATACTCGTTTCATCGACAAATTTATGGATCTGCCTTAGACGACTGATCGGTTGCCTCTTATCACCTACTCTTCGTCTATCAATTTCATTCCATATTTTCTTCTACTACACCGCTTTTCCAGCGCTTCTTTTTCTCTTCTATTGTGTTTTTTAAACACCTATTTTAGTTTAAAATACTGGCTATAATACAATCAATTCTTAAGGAGTTTGTTCATGCCCAAGTTTTCCAAAGAAAAAAAGCCTGAAAAAGCGCAAAAAAATAGCATTTCTCAAGCTCTTGTAGACGATTATAAAGAATACGTCGGCGAAATCGGCAAGGGCGAGATCGGCCGGCTCGAATTTGCCGCCGACGAAAATATGGCCGGCGGTCGCAAGGCCCTGGTCGAAGCCGGGGTGCAATTGCGCCGCTGGGTCAAAGTGCGCAAACCCCGCGACGCCGACAACGTCCTCTTGGTCGAACGCATCACCAAGCAGGAATTCGACGCCGCCCGGGCCAAGGCCGCCGCCCGCGGAGCCAAGCTAAAAGGTCAGCCTCGGCCCAAAGCCAAGGCCAAGGCTAAGCCCAAGGCTAAAAAGCGGAAATAAGCCGCTTAAAAAACACTAAAAGCCCGAGCCAGATACTGTCTGGCTCGGGCTTTTTCAATTCATATTGCCGATTCGCCGGTGCAAGTCGCCCCGCTTTTCCGCCTGGGCCTCCATCGCTTTGGCCGAACGCAGCGCCCCGCCCGGACTGCGGCGCTGCAGAATGACCGTGGGATCCCCCAATTCAGCATCGATAAGTTCGGCCAGCAAACGCTGACACAGTGCTTCTTTAACCGCAGCGTACGCCGGCTCGTCCCATAAATTGTGCAGATCTTCCGGATCCCGCTCCACGTCGTACAATTCTCCGTAGGGGGCCGAGCCGTAGTGCAGTAATTTCCATTTGTCCGTCACCAGCATCTTTACCCGCAACACCAACTCCTGGTCGCCGTCCGTTGCGGCCAACACCGAAATACGCTCGACGATAACGGCGTCCCGGTGAGCTTGACTAGCCCCACGCAACAGCGGTGCAAACGAACGCCCTTCCATCCCCGGCAACGGGTCCGCTCCAGCCAAATCGATAAAAGTGGGGGTCAAATCCAAGTGGGTCATCACCCCATCGTACGTCCGGCCCGGGGCTACAACCCCAGGGTGACGCCACAGCATGGGGACACGGTTGACGCATTCGTAGGACATCATCGGTTTGGCAGCTATGCCGTGATCACCCAGCCCCTCGCCGTGATCCGAGGTAAATACCACGTGCGTATCATCGGCCAGCCCCAACCGCTCCAACTCGGCGAGAACCCGGGCAATGGTATCGTCGATAAAAGTCGTCAGGCCGTAATAATGCGCCGCAATCTCCTGGTAGTGGACCCCCGACCACCCCGTCTTCGTCGAGTAGCCTCCATAGGGAAGACCTCGGCGAGCCCGATCGTATTGCGGCGGCTTGGCCGCTACGTCTTCAGCGGTTACCGGCGGCGGAAAATCGGTCTCCGCGTACATATCGCAATAGGGACGCGGCGGGGCAAAGGGCTTATGCGGGTCGGCAAACGACATCCACAGGAAAAAAGGCTGCTCATCGTCTCGGCCCCGCAGCCAATCAATGGTCCGATCGCCAGTCCAATAGGTGTAGTGGCATTGGGCGGGAAGGGCGTTTTTCCAACTGGCATAGGCCCCGCTACGAGGCTCCAGAGCACGACCCGGCCGCCATTGTTGTAGCCCCTGAGGGTAGTGTTTTTCAAGCCACAGCCGCCAATGGCCGGCCGGATACGCGTGTCCAGTATGAAGCTCGGCGTAGTCGAATCCATAATAGGGCCCGTACCAGATTCCGTCTGGGCCCAAAGGGGCACCCGGGGGCGGCTGATCGGGCAGAACATCCTCAATATCGGCGGTTTTAAAATGGGCTTTGCCGATGAGGGCGGTACTGTAACCGGCGGCCCGAAGCGAATCACCCAATACGGGCACGGCCTCGCTCAAATTGACATTGTGGTTGAATACCTGGTGGCCGCGCTGACTGCGCCCCGTGATCATGCTGGCCCGGGCGGGCATGCAAATGGCGTTGGTGGAGTACATCCGCCCGCAGCGCATGCCCGCCCGCGCCAACCCATCCATAGCCGGGGTGCGAATACGCGGATTGTGCAATCCCATGGTATCCCAGCGCTGTTGGTCGGTGGTGATAAAGAGGAAATTGGGTCTGCTGCGATCCTTTGTCATAGTGCTTTAGCCCTCCAGATAGCCTTTTTTCCATTCCCGGCGGCGCATCGGGTATTTGAATCTCAGCGGCCTTAGGGGCTCCACCCAAAGCGCCTTGTCGCATCTTGACCTACCTTGGGCAAGTGCCCATTATTGGTCCGCCGGCGGATAAAATCTGCTCGTCCGAATACAGAGCGCTGTTTATCCAGGCCCGGCGCCCGTTTCGCCTGCGCCTATCTTATACCAGCGGCGGCCGCATCACAAGGACGCTGCGGGAGCCCTATGCCAGCCCACGAGGAAATAACCAGTCCGCCGGGCCCCCTTTCCCCCGGTACCACCCTGCCTTTTAGCCGTCCTCTAACCCTGGGCGATCAACTGACCGTTGAAGCCTGGGTCGAAGCCGACGACGCCCGCCTTGAAGGCATGCAGGCCCTGGTCTCCCAATGGCGTCCACCCGACGCCATGGACCGCTTTGCCGCCCACGATGCGGCCGGCACCGACGGGCTCAATTCCACCGGTTATTTTGGCGCTGTATTCGACGGCCGCTACGTCTACTTCGCCGCCGAAATGCACGGCGACCGCTCAACCCACGCGCAAATCCTGCGCTACGATACCCAGGGCCCCTTCAACGATCCGGACAGCTATGCCGCCTACGATGCCGGCGCTACCGATGGCCTCGACGTACGCGGTTTTTACGGCGCCGTATTCGACGGACGCTATGTCTATTTCGTGCCGCGCCAACTCGATATGGACCAGTATCACAGCCGCATCCTGCGCCTCGATACACTGGGCGATTTTTCCGCCCCCTCAAGTTGGAACGCCTACGATGTAGGGGAAGCCCATTCGCAGCAGAGCGCCGCCTTTGACGGCCGCTATATCTATTTCAGCCCTGGTTTTTACAACGACCCCAAAAGCGAAGCGGATTACAGCGGCCAAGTCATTCGCGCCGATACCCAGGGCCCCTTCAAAAATCCGGCCAGCTATACCAGCGTCGATCTAACCCGCCTTCTCGACCCCCGCGCCGCCTGCTTTGACGGGGCGGCCTTCGACGGCCGTTATATCTATCTGGTTCCCCTCTACGACGCCTATGCCGTGCGCTACGATAGCCGCAGCGATTTCGCCGATCCTACCGCCTGGGAGGGCTTTGCCGCCGACCAGGTCGGCATGGGCGCCAATGTCGGGGCCGTCTTCGACGGCCGCCACCTCTATTATTGCGCCTACGGCCACGACCGCATCGTCCGCTTTGACACCCAAAACGATTTCACCGACCCGACCGCCTGGCAGAGCCGCTCCGTCGATCATACCGACGGCCTCCGTACTACCGGTTTCGACGGCGGTTTTTTCGATGGCCGCTTCGTCTATTTCCAGCCCTTTTTCGTCCGCCACGGGGAACAGCCCCCCACCTTTCACAGTCACTACCTACGCTATGACCCCAGCCGCGATTTCGCCGACCCGGCTAGTTGGCAGGCCCATGACGCCTCGGCCACCGACGGTCTCCACAGTGTCGGCTATAACGGCGGCGTTTTCGACGGCCGCTACTTCTACGCGGCCCCTTGGCAACAGGGCCCCGACCCCGACGATCCGGATCGCTTTATTACCCACGCCACCATCCTGCGCTGCGATACTCTGGGCAACGACGGCGCCTTCTCCCTGCGCTATTGCGACTACGGCCACAACGGCGGCCTCAACGCCGCCGCCCCCGGCCCCAGTTTCCTGGTCAATACCCAAAACGGGGTTCTAAGCGTGGCCGCCCACCGGGCATTGCCGCCGGGCCCCCACCACCTGGCCGGCACCTACGACGGCGCCACCCTCAAGCTCTATATCGACGGCGAACTGACCGCCCAACGGGAAGGCCAGGGCCTGCTGGTCGACAATGCGCTCCCTGTCGTCCTGGGCCAGATACAAGATGGTCAGGCCCATTTTCGCGGCCGTATCAAAGGAGCCCGCCTGCTGGGACGCGCCCTCGATCCGGACGCCGTCCGAGCCAGCGCCCAAACCCCTCCAGCATAGACAGCCGCCAACCAACGAGACAACCAACGAGACAACCAGCCTATGTCCCTCCAACCACCCCATATACCCTACGATTCTGGCCCCGATCCCCGCGCCAAACAAAAACTCCCCAAACTGGCGGCCCTGTGCAGTTCCTATTTCCCCCGCTCCCACAGCCAGCACACCGTCGACCGCTTTCTCATGGGCTATGAATACGACGGCCAATTCCACTATCCACCTTTCCAGATAGCCTCGCTCTACGTCGATCAGCGACACGAGGACGATTTGAGCCGCTTGCGCGCCGAGCAATACGGCTGCCAGATCTATCCCGATATCGCCGCCGCCCTTACTCTGGGCGGCGACACCCTGGCCGTCGATGGCGTCCTGCTGGTATGCGAAAACGGCGATTACCCCACAGATGAAAGGGGTGCCATCCTCTACCCACGCTATGAATTTTTCCGGGAAATGGTCGCCGTCTTCGACGCCAGCGGCCGCAGCGTGCCGGTATTCAACGACAAACACCTGTCCTACGACTGGACCAAAGCGCGCTGGATGTACGAACAACTGACCAAGCTCAATATCCCCATGTTGGCCGGGTCCTCACTGCCAGTGACTTGGCGCCTACCCGAACTCGAAATACCCCTGGAAACGCCGCTGCAGGAAGCCCTGGCCGTCTATCCGGGCCACGTCGAATCGTATGGCATTCACGCCCTGGAGATGCTGCAGTGTATGGTCGAGCGCCGCCGCGGTGGCGAAAGCGGTATCCAGGCGGTGCAATACTTGGAGGGCGCAGCAGTCTGGCGGGCCGCTGCGGAGGGCCGTTGGTCGCGCCCCTTGCTGGAGGCGGCCCGGTCGCGCCGCCTGCCCCGCCAGGTGGTCGAAAGACAACGGACCTGGTCGACGGTTCAATTGGAGGCCGCCTATGCCGCTGCTCCCGTCCCGAACCTGGAACCTTTAGAGGAACAGGCGAAAAATCCGGTGGCCTTATTGGTGGAATACCGCGACGGACTGCGCGCCGCCTGCATCAACCTGAACATCCCCAATCAAGACTTTGCCTTTGCCGCCCACCGCGCCGACGGCCAGATAGATTCAACTTTGTTCTTTTTGGGAGGGCCACCCGAATCGGCCTACCACGGCATACAGGTGCACCATATAGAGGAATTATTCACCAATGGCCGAGCCAATTATCCGGTCGAACGGACCTTGTTGACCACCGGGGTCCTGGCCTTCCTGATGGACTCGCGTCAGCAGGGGCACCAGCGCCTGGAAACACCAGACCTGAACATTTCCTATCAGGTGACCTCCGCCTCTCATTTCGCCCGCGGCCCCATGCCGCTGCGTTGCCCCTGGGCACCCCACGGACTGTTCGAGCCCCTGGCCCGCAGCCTGGGGCTATGGCCCCAAAAGGACACCGCCGGCTGACAAATCGACCTCGATCTAAAAATACTTCTCGACGATCATGCCCTTGATCTGCTCGACATTCTTTCCCTGCACAAACCATGTGAAGGCATCACGGCCTTCGTTATTGCAGGGTACTCACATGGGTGGACAATCCCCTGTATAACATTCATTCAAGGTCTTATTGCAGCATACGCAGGGCACTTCGCCGATAACGTCGGGAATTTCCCGCAGTAAAAAATCGCCCAATTCCTGACCGTCGGGAGGCACGTCCAACTCGCTCAAACGGGCCAACCGCGCAGCAGCCGGGTCTAGTTCGGGTGCGGCCTCGACCAGGACGGTTCCTTCATCGACCGTTTCGTCGCCGCAACCAGTCAATCCGACCAACCCAACGGCCAACCCGACAGCCAGCGGCCAGATCCTTCTCATCACGTGCATATCAATCTCTCCTGATAACAAATTGACGTACGGATACTCCTATCGGTCCAGACCATACTATCTTATGGGCAAGGTGCAATACCGCGGCTGGATCGAATTGGAATACGGCGGCAATAATGTCACCGATACGGTGGAATTGAGCAATTATTTCCGCACTCTATAGGGAACATCTGAAGGCTCTATAGGCAGTTTTAAACCCGCTTGCCTTAAAGCCCCTGGATGCATGCGCTGAACGACCAGCAGTGATAGGCTAAGACCAGAACGTCGGTGCTTTATATTGGTTCAACCCACCCGGTATTTATCCACAACCCCCATATCCAGGGTCACCCCCAGCCCGGGGCCCTGGGGCACCTTGAAATGGCCCTTTTCCAGCCCCAAGCCTTTGTCCAATACGTCGGCGACGCGGATAAAAGGCAATTCGTCGCAGGGCAGCGTCGCATTGGCAATAGTCGCCTGCAGGTGCACTGAATAGGCCGTCTTGACGCCCAGACAGAGCCCGCCCATCTGCACCCAACACGGCACATCCGCCGCCGCCGCCACGGCCGCCGCCTGTTTGATCTCCAACGCCGAGCCGCTCAAATTGACGTAGTCGATGCACTCGGCCTTGACCGCCGTCAGCACCTCGGCAGCGCTATTGGCGTGCAGGGCCATCGGAATGACCGTCTTTTCCCGGAGTAAACGGAACCAATCGAGCCGTTTTCTTAGCACCGGATTTTCGAAATTGGCGACCGTGCCAAACGGCTCCAACTCGGCGGCCAGGCGAGCGGCGACAGGCACCAAGCGAAATTTCTGATTGGGGTCAATACCCACTGTATAATCGGGTCCGGCCGCCTCTTTCATCAGCCGTACCGTCTCGACAATATTCCACGGCCGCGCCTTTAATTTGTGGCAGCTAAAGCCCAACCGAGCCCCCACTTCGGCCTCGGCGGCGGTCTCGTGCGGCTCCATCGGCCGCGACCAGTACGATACCGGCACCGTATCGCGCACCTGCTCGCCGAAAAACCGGTGCAGGGGCAATCCGGCCGCCTGGGCGGCAATATCCAGCAAGGCGCATTGGAAGGGCTCGGCCTGGGCAAAAGGATCCAGGGCTAACGACTCCAGGCCGACAAAACTAGCGGCCAGCGCCCGGTGCTGATCGGCCTTGCCGTGCGCCTCGCCCAATCCGACCAGCCCCTCGTCCGTATGCATCCGGCAAATAGTCAGGTCGAAAATCTTGGGCGCGTATCGGGCGATGGGCGCAATGGGCGGAATTTCAACTTCATACAGATCAACCGCTCTGATCTTCATGGCCTATTCTCCCAGAGAAATTTGACACCCACAGAGCCAGCCTCTATTTTGCCGGCCAATACGCCCCCCAACGAAAAGGCTTCCCATGACCGGCACGACCCCTTCCCCCGACGTCCTGGTCATTGGCGCTGGTGCCCTGGGCTGCCATGCCGCCTGGCAGTTGCGCCAACGCGGGCTAAACGTGCTAGTTTTAGAAGCAGGTCCGACCCCCGCAGCCCAAACCACCCGGGCAGCGGCCGGTTTCGTCGTCCATTTCTCCACCTTCCACCGTCCCCAATGGGAAGCACAGGAATGGCATTTGCAGCAATACGGCATCCAGTTCTACACCGACCTGGCGCATGACAGCGACCGCGATATCGGCTTCAACCCCAGCGGCATCGCCTATATCCACATTACAGAAGACGGCTGGAACGCGGCCCAAGCGGCCATCGCCGGGGCTCGCAGCCACGGCACAACCTTAGAAATTCTCAGCCATCGGCGGGCAGGCCAGGTAGTACCACAAATTCGCTTTGCCCAGACCGCCGGCATTGCCTTTGACCCCCGAGCCATCCGCCTGCGCGCCGGCGATGCCATTGCCCTGCTGGCCGACCGTCTCGCCGAGCAGGGCGTTGACTTCCAATTCAATACACAGGTCCAGGGTTTTGTGCGCAATGGCGACCGCCTGACCGGCGTCCGCACCAACGCCGGCCCCATCTATGCCCCCACAATCGTCGTTGCCGCCGGAGCCTGGTCGCGGCCTCTGCTCAAAGGGCTCGTCGCACCGCTGGCAGCCGAACCTCGCCTGGTGGCCCGCTATACCACAGCGCCCCTGCCCGGCATTACCCCCGATATGCCCATGTTGATGTTCTCCGACTCGGTGCACCGCTTCTTCATCCGCGAAGAGCGCGGTGGCCTGCTCATCGGCGGCGCCGACCCCGAGCCCCTGCCCGCCGACCGTCTGGTTGACGCCGACGCCCCACCACCAGTGGGCGCATTGCCCCACGACCACGCCCACCGCATGCGCACCTACCTGCGCACAGTCGAAACCATCGCCCCGTCACTGGCCCGAGCGGAGATCCGCCACTCCGACGCCGGACTGCCCGTCTACACGGCCGACCGCCGCTTTATCGCCGACTCCGTACCGGGCCACCCCGGACTCTACCTGCTGGGTGCCTGCAACGAAGCCGGAATTACCCACGGCCCGGGCCTGGGCCGCCACCTGGCCCAGCTCATCGTCGAGGGTCGCACCGACCACGACCGGGCCCGCTACGCCTTCGACCGCTTCTGACCTACCCTATCGACCAGCCGGGGTTGGCTTGGGACCGACAAGGTCGGCGGCTGGTTACAAAACGGTTGGCAGGGGTGCGATCAGTTCAATTCCCCGGCTTCGGCGGCTTTCTTCAACTTCTCGTTGGCGAAGATGGCCACTTCCACGCGCCGGTTTTGCTGCCGACCAAGGTCTGTATCGTTTTCCGCCACGGGATTGTCCTCACCCAGGCCGACAGTCGAAATCCTCGAGCCAGCAACCCCCAGATCAATCAGATAGTTGGCGACAGATTGGGCACGGCGTTCGGACAACTTCTGGTTATACTCACTGCCGCCGGTGTTGTCGGTATCTCCCTCAACTAGAATATTCGTGTCGGAATACTTGCCCAGTATGCGGGCGAAATTATCCAGATTCGCCTTTGCCTCCGATTGCAGATCGGCCTTGTTGACATCGAAAAGCAGCCCTGAGCCAAAGGTGATCTTGATGCCCTCGCCGACGCGCTCAATCTTCGCCCCTTGCATATCCTGACGCATCTCCTCGGCGCGCTGGTCCATCTCCTTGCCAATCAGTACTCCGGCACTCCCGCCGACGGCCGCACCGACGATGGCGCCAAGGGCGGTATTGCCGAGTTTTTTGCCGACAAGACCACCGACCGCCCCTCCGGTGCCGGCGCCGACCATTCCCCCTTTGACCTTGCTACTCAAGGCACACCCTATAGTGTTGCCGACGATCAAGGCGGTGACCAATACCAAAACGGCTGTTCTTTTCATAGCGAACTCTCCTTCAGTTTGGATAGCGGATTAGATATCTATATTCATTATTATCTTGGGTTTATATTCTCAAAAAGGAACTGGCGATCAGCGCCACTCCATCTTCCTGGTCACAGTATACGTCACGGTGGATGATTTCGGCAAATCCTATCGGCCCCCGCTCCAAGGCCGGGCCCGGCCCCAGCGCTCAAACGCAGCGAAGCGGTCAGTAGGCGCTTCCTCAGCGAACGGACTTTTTACAAAGGAGCGGCCCTGTCAGTTGGTCGACTTGCGCCTCCGCCGAGTACCCCGACCAGCTCCCCTGGGTTGCCGTTGCGTCTGCGACCGCTTTTGCATCTCACCCCGATATCCGCGGGTTCGATTTGAGGTAGCCGCCCGGAACAAAGGGAAATTTCCTTGCCACATCGTCGACCAATTCCACCCCCAGGCCGGGCCTGTCGGGCAATTGCATCATCCCCTTCTCCACAGTCAGCGGCTCTTTGAAAATCCCCTCTTTAAGCGGATTGTAGGTCTGGTTGAGTTCGCAATATTCGGCGTTGGCCGCGGCCGCAACAAAATGGGCGTTCGCCATGGTCGTGCCGCCGCCGTGCCAATTGTGCGGAATACTCATCGCCCCGCGCAACCGTGCCGTACGAGCAATATGCCAATTCTCGCTCAAACCGGCGACATTGCAGTCGCTCTGGACAATATCGAGAGCGCCCCGATCGAGCCATTCCTGGGCCTCAAAGCGATCCATAAAGCGCTCACCGCCCGAAACCAATACCGTCGGCATCGCCTCCTTGAGCTGCAGGAAAAGATCCATATGGGCCCGGTTAGTGCCGCCGAAAGCCTCCTCGAACCAATAGAAGCCCAGTTCTTCCAATACCGGCGCAAATTCGTCGATAATGCGTTCCAGCGGCCCCAACAGCCCCCCCACCGCCTCGTGCATCAATCTAAAATCGGGCCCCACCGCCCGGCGCAACCGCTGCAGCACCGGGATGTATTTCTCCAGGGTCATAGCGCTGTATTGCCAGTCGGTGCCACAGCGAAATTTAAAGGCGTCGTAGCCGGCCTCCCGATAGCGCAGGGCCTCCTCAATAAGGGCCTCTTCGCCGCCGTCGTACCAGGCGTGCCCGACCCCGCCGCTGGCGTAGATCTTAATCTGCTCCTGCGGCGCCCCATCGGTGGCCAGCAATTTGTACACCGGCACGCCCTTGGCCTTGCCTATAATATCCCAACAGGCTATATCGACCCCGGCCCAAGGGGCGCGGTTACGGCGGCTGTCGTTGCCCCGGCAGGTCAAAAAACCTACATCAAAAGGATTCTGCCCCACCAGCAACGGCTTGATGGTCTCTTCGGTATAGCGCTTGATATAATCGGGCCCTTCGTACGGCGTCCCTTCACCGATGCCGACCAGCCCCTGATCTGTATAAATACGGGTAATGGCCCCGTCGGTTTTCCACACCTGATAGCCGGCGCTGCGCCACAGATCCCCACAGATCCCCGGCCGGATCGACATAGGAAAGAGGCACCACGTCGATATCGGTGATGGTTATATTTTCGCGTTCAATCCCGTCCAGCGGATGATTGCGCATCTTCCCGGTCCTCCTCTACTGTCCTTATATAGGCTTTATATTTCTCCCCTTACAGCGGCAAAACCACCTGCGCCCTAAAGCACCATTGCCAGCCCGATCTCTTCGCCGTAGGTCTCGCCGTTGCGGACAAAACCGCATTTCTCATAGAATTCGACCGGCCCCCCTGCGCCCAATACGCAACTGACGAGCAATTCCCTGACCCCAGGGCGGGTCTTGACGTAGTCGACCAATAATTCGATAGCGCGACGCCCAAATCCCCAACCGTGGTAGGGCTGGGCAATCATAAACCGCCAGAGAAAATACTCGGGTTTCTCGCTATCATCAAAAAGCATTATAAAGCCAACCGGCTCTGCATCGGCGTATACGGCGCGAAACCAGGCCTTGGGCTCAAAGTGGGCCTGGGCGATGGAAAAAGCGTTGTTGGCGACAAATTTTTTCTTCGTCTCGGAAAGGGTATCACTCAAAGCACAGACCGCCCCAACCGTATCGGCATTGACCGGGCGCAGGGTCACGCTGGCCTGGGCGGTGATTTCGTTTTTCTTTGCGGCCATTTTACACTCCACTGTCTTTGTCTATTGGAATTATTATCCTGCCTTGTCAATCCACCGTCACCTGGCTCCCCCACCAATCGTCGTTGGGCTGCCAGTCAGATCGCAGATAATCGGCGTGCTGGCGCTCCAGTTGCGCCATGAACTCGCCGCCCAACTGTTGCAGACGCTGCTGTTCGGCCGCCACCTCGTAATCGGGGTCGGGCACCGGCAAGCGGGCTTTCACTTCCACCAGCCATTCATCCAAGCGCTGGCGCAACATCGCCGCCTCCCCAGGTTGATACCCGGCCCGGTCGGCTTGTTCGCCCGGATCCGCCGCCAAATTGTAGAGTTCGTCGTGGCCATCCTCAAAATAGTGGATCAATTTCCAATCCCCTCGGCGTATAATGGCCGAGGGATCGCCGCCCTGGTTGCCGTAGTGCGGATAGTGCCAGAACAGGTCGCGTCCGGCAACCCGCTCGTCGCGGTGCCCCGCCAAAAGCGGCGCCAAACTCATCCCGTCCACCTGCTGCCCCTCGGGTACCGGCACCCCGGCCAAGTCGAGCAAGGTCGGATAATAATCGATGCCCGAAACCGGTACATCGCAAACAGATCCAGCCTGCACGCCCGGTGCCTTGATGTAAAACGGCTCGCGGATGCCCCCTTCCCACTGCCGCCCCTTACCCCCGCGCAGCGGCAAATTGGCCGTGGCAAACGCATCACCCGAAGCCACACCGCCGTTGTCCGAGGTAAAGCAGACGATGGTATTATCGGCCAGACCGAGCCGGTCCAGTGCCGCCAATACCAACCCCACGCCCTCGTCCATGGCCTCGATCATCCCGCCGTAAATAGGGCAGTCCTGCACCTGACGCACCGGCAGATTGCGGTCCATAATAAAACGCTGCCCCTCCGGAACGCCCTGCTGCAGGGCTTTATCGCGGTATTTGCCCCAGCGCTCTAGACTCGTCTGAATGGGCCCGTGCACCGAATAAAAGGAGAGATAGGCCAGAAAGGGCCGATCTTGGTTGGCCTCGATGAATTGCGCCGTCTCCCGCCCCAAACGGATCGGCAGCGATTCGCCGTCAGGGCCATCGTCGAGCTTGGGGTTTTTATAGGGCGCAAAATAGCCACCCGCAGGACTGCCGACTCTCCAGCCGCCCTTATTGATTTCAAAACCGAAATCCTCCGGGTATGCCCCCTCGTCCCCCAAATGCCACTTGCCGGCGAAAAAAGTCCGGTAGCCGGCTCGCTTCAGCGCCGCGGCCAGGGTAATCTCATCGGACCGCAAGCCGTGCTCGTAGTCGGGCGGCAACAATTTGTTGTGGCGGCCGTTTTGGCGCCAGGCCGTCCCCGTCCTGGCGCCAATCCAATCGGTTATACCGTGCCGCGGGGTATACTTCCCCGTCAGAATACTGGCCCGCGAGGGACTGCATACCTGGCAGGCGGCATAGCCCTGGCTAAAGCGCATGCCCTCCCGGGCAATACGGTCGATATGCGGACTTTCGTAGAGCGGACTGCCCTCTCCCCCCAGATCGCGCCAACCCAGATCGTCGGCGAGGATGAAAACGATATTTGGTCGTGTCAAATTTGCCCTCCTTGGTCCAAGGCATTAATGCGTTTCTGCAAAATACCCGCAACCGATCAATCGGGCAAGGAAACCACAACCCGCCCTGCTCCCAGAAAACCGGCGGCCTTAGCTGACTGCAAAGGAATTTTGACCAAGATAGGCGGACTTGCTTATATATGGACTAGTCCCAGCAACCAGATCGCCCAATCCACCCCGAGGAAACCAACCATGAAAATCGCCATCATATCGGATAGCCACGACCACTGGCCCGCCCTGGACCGCGTCTGCCAGTATCTGACCGACCAGGATATTGCGCCCCTCATTCATTGCGGCGACGTCTGCGCCCCCCTCACCCTGGGCCATCTATCCGACCAGTACAACGGCCAGATCCACCTGGTCCTGGGCAACGTCGACGGCGACCCTTTCCTGATGGCGACGCGCTTTGGCGACCGCCCCAACCTGCAGCTCCACGGCGCCGAACGGGCCGAGCTAGAGCTGGGTGGCCGCACCATCGCCCTGCAACACTACCCCAGCCTGGCGCGCGCCCTGGCCACCACCGGCGCCTACGACGCCGTCTTTTACGGCCACGACCACCAACACCACCAAGAACATATTGCCGCCGACGGGCGATCCGTTCTACTGGCCAACCCCGGCACTCTCTCGGCCATGGGCAAGCCGCAGACCTTCATGCTTTACGATACCGAGACTAATGAAGTGGAATTGTTGGCGGTGGATCAACTCTAACCTTTGGCGTCGGCCAGTTCCGCGGCGGCATGCAGCGCGAATTGCAGTGCCTGGGCGAGCGCGCCACCGTCTCCATCGGCTCTGCTACCGGCGCACATTCACTCCCTGGGGTCTGGACGGCGGCCAACGCGCCCAGGGAGCCCATTGCTGGGTGATTTCTCCCGACAGCAACCGCCGCGAACTACCCACCAAAGTGCACGCGGTGCTGCACAAGGGCAACCGCCTCTTGACCCAGCCCTCGGGCGGCGGTCAGGGCGATCCGCAACAGCGCGATCCAGAGGCCGTCGCCCGCGACCGGGCGGATGAGTTGGCCCGTTAAAACAGGTCGCCGCTAGAGACAAGCCGCAGCCATCGCATAAACTTCGAGAAACTTTGGGATCAAGGATATGAGACGAAATCTTGTTTTCTTTTTTCTCCATTGGTTGCTGCTTTCATCAGCCCCATTGAGCGCACAGTCAAGCCCCACCGATTCGCAACCAATCGCCCTTGCCTACCCCGTACTACACCCGGATGCGCCGCCGGAAACGAAGATCCTCAGCCAGCTATTTGGCGTCTGGGACGCCCAGCGGACAAAAAGAAATCGAGACGGCAGCTGGGCCAGCGACAGCACCCGTTTTGAATGGCGCTGGTATGCTATTCTCGATGGTCATGCCATTCAGGACGATTGGATCAAATTTGCAACGAATGACGGTAGCGCGCCCATGCCGCAAGTCGTCGGCACCAATATCCGCATCTACAACTCCGACGAAAATCGCTGGCATATGGCCTGGATCGACAAAACCAACCGCAAGCTGGCTACCGTTACGGCAAAAAACGAAAATGGCACGATCGTCATGTCCGGAAAGAACGCCGCCGGAAGACCGGTCAGAAATACCTTCTTCAATATTGCCAAAGACCAATTCGACTGGCGCCAAGAATGGACATTTGACGAGGGCAAAAGCTGGGTTGAAGTAGCCAAAATCCATTGCATACGGAAACCGTAGCCCAGACTTGCGCCCTATTTAGAAACAACCCAGGCCGCAGGCCCTCTCAACCGCTGCCGTAGCGCCAATGGGACCAACTGGCGCTACGGCGCTGCCAGGTCGGATCCCTGAATGGATGTTTTTCTTTCAATAATGTATACTTATATGATGCTGTTGCCGAATTCAGGGAGGCCTTTATCATAGAGCACTAATTTCCCGTTGTCCATTCTCCCCCTTCTCCCCGAGGTGGTCTATGTCTCTGTCCCAGCGACCGATTGAGCCCGTGCCGGAA
>WLWI01000162.1_pt1 | contig 92017 bp, 78 predicted proteins | sample 6701501 | NCBI WGS metagenome assembly WLWI01 (sample SAMN12718690, study PRJNA515312) | sponge metagenome | isolation source: marine sponge | host: Mycale hentscheli | place: New Zealand: South Island, Marlborough, Capsize Point | collected 2014-11-01 | reverse complement strand
ACCATGAAGTTGGTCCCGCTCGCTGGCAGACAGATCGACCAAATAGCGTTTGCGCATGGATCACCTCCGTTGTAGGGCTTAATAGGATAACGGAGAATCCACTAAAATAAAAATGTCAGAGTACTAGTCCCCAGAGGGACTGCATACCCTCTGGGGACACCTCGATTGCGTCTGCCCGCTTAGCCTATGACTGACCAAGTACCTTTCACCCCCATCCGCCAGCCCTATTCCGTTGGCGCCCCGGTGCGCGACCGCGCCATTTTCTTTGGCCGCCAGGACGATTTCACCAGAATCCGCGAGCGCCTTCTCGACGAGCGCGAAGGCATGGTCCTGAGTCTGGTGGGCCCGCGGCGCAGCGGTAAAACTTCGATCATGTTCCAGATCCTCAACGGCGAGTTGGGTCCGGAATTCCTGCCTGTTTTCATCGATATGCAACAGATGGCCAGCGTCCAGGGGGACCGCGAGTTTTTTTCGCGCCTGGCCGGGCTGGTCCTGGAAAACCTCAAAGACAAGCGCCTGGCCCCCGAGTACTACAATTTCGACGAAGGCAACCCCGCCCTCATCTTCGACGGGCTGTTGATCGATATCCAGCAGGGCCACCCCGACCGCCGGTTGCTGTTTTTAATAGACGAAGCCGAAATTCTCGAGTCCAAAGTCACCCGCCAGGAACTCAGCGCCGCCGTCCTGCCCTATTTATCGAGCATTCTGGAAAACCGGCAGACCTCCTTTTGCCTGACCGGCTCGCCCGGGATGATCGCCATTGAAAGCGAGGAATGGCGACGCCTGGTGGCCAAGGGCGACTATCTCGAAATCAGCTTTTTAACCCGGCCCGATTCGCACCGACTCATCGAAGAACCGGTGGCGGGCCAGGTCGAGTATGCCGACGGGGTAGCGGAAAGCATCTACCAGTTGACCGCCGGTTGGCCTTTTTACATCCAGTTGACCTGTTTCTATCTGGTGCTGCACCTCAACCACGAGCAACGCCACCGGGCTAGCGCCGATGATATCGTCGAGGTGGTCCGCGCCATCGTCGACAACCCGCCGCCACAAATCGTCTACCAGTGGGACGAACTGGACCCCGCCCACCAGATTTCCCTGGCCTTAGTGGGCGAGCTCAGCAACCAGATCCACCAAGCCGTGGGCCCCGACGACATCCTGCAGTCGATCAAGGACAATAACTACCCCCTCGAACTGAAAACCGAAGGGATCCGCGTCGCCCTGGAAGAACTCTACGCCAGCAAGCACCTGGAGCGCACTGCGGAAGGGGCCTACTTCTTCCGCGTCGATCTCTTCCGTCAATGGGTACGGCGCTATCGCTCGGTGTGGCGGCTGGTGGGACAAAGCGAACGCGGCGGCAAAGCCTGGCAACGCTGGGCCGGGGCCGGGGTCGTTGTCGGACTGGCGGCTCTGGGCGCCTGGTGGGGCTTGAAAGAACCGGCTGCGCCGCCGGCACCCGCCCCAGGGGCGCCAGCGGCGACCACCGGGCAGGTGTGGGTGATGGCCCAACGCAACGATCTCCAGGTCCTGGTCGACGGGGCTTTCCGGCACGACGGCACCCCGACCTTGGTCCGCTCTCTGGCCCCGGGCCCACATACCGTTCGCGTCGAACACCCCGATTACCATCCCCAAGAGCAACAGCTCGTTGTCCGCGCCGGACACATGGATACGGTGCGATTGCTGGGACTGGAACGACGCACCGGGACCCTTAAAGCCACTGTAAACCCGTCCGATGCCCAGGTATTTATCGTGGGCGAAGTGGATACGGCCCTCACCGCACCCATTGCCGCACTCGACCTGCCCACTGGTCATTACCAGGTCACCACCAGCCGACCCGGTTATGTCAACCAGAGTCGCCAGATCGAAATCACCTCCTACCAACAGACTCAACTAAGCCTCGATCTGCAGGCTCGCATCGGTGGCATTGCCCTTTCCAGCGATCCTCCCGGGGCGCAGGTCTTTATGGACGGCAAGGTTATAGAGGGCCGGACGCCCTTGGTGCTGGAAAAGATCGCCGAGGGTCAACATACTTTTCGCTTCGAGCTGCCCCAGTACCACCCGCAAGAAAGGGTCGTCCGGGTGGCAAGGGGCGGCACCGCCGAGTTGGCCCTGCAGCTGGTACTCTTGCCCGCCAGCCTGACACTCCATACCCAACCGCCCGGGGCCGAGATACGCCTCGATGGAGCCGACTCGTTGTGGGGGCGCACCCCAGCGACCATCACCTTTGTACCCGGTGCACACCAGATCGAACTGAGCCACCCCGGCTACGACCCGCATAGAATCGAGGGCCAATGGCTCCCCGACCAACACGCCGACCCTCCTCTCATCGAGTTGGCGCGCCAGTACGGCTACGCGCGCATTGCCCGGCCTTTAAGCGGCGAGCTCTACGCCAACGGCGAATTCGTCAAGAAAGGTCTTCTCGGCAATATACGCTTCCCGGTGGGCGACTACACCCTCCGCATCGGTGCACAGCAACAGCAGATCGGCATCTACAAAGACAGTACTGTAGTCGTGCGCTTCGAATGACTAACTACTGAGGGATCCACCATGAGTTATCGAATCGGCCCGCTGCTTGGCCTAACCTGTGCCGCGCTGCTGTTGTGCTCGCTCCCCTCGCGCGGCCAGGCATCTGGAATAGAACCGGCGCTGGACCTGTTCCGGGCCGGCGAGTGGGAGCGGACTGTCGAAGTGCTAGAGTCGCTGATCGACCGAGGTACCCTGGCCGGCCCCGACCTGATCCAGGCGCGCAAATACCTGGGCATCTGCTATATACTCTTTGACCGGGACGATCGGGCCAAAGCCGCTTTCAAGCAGATCGTCCGCAACGACCCCTCCTTCTACACCGACGACTTGCGCATGGAGGACGGCGAGTTGCCCGACGAGGCGGTGCGCATCTTTAGCCAGGGGGTATTGGAGGTCCGCCGCGAAGAAATCGAGGCGCGGCAGGCCCGGCTCACCCAGACATCGCGTCTGGGTGCTTTCCTGCGCTCGGCCGCCCTGCCTGGTTGGGGCCAGCGCTATCAGGGTTACGCCCGTCGCGGCTATTTGATGCTTGGGGCGACGGCGGCGGCCATTGCCTACGCCGTAGTCGCCGAGCGCGCCTACAGCGAAGCTCGAGACACCTACCGCGGCGCCCCCGTCGACGCCGATTTCAACCGCCTTTACCGCGAATTCGAGGACAAGGGGAACCAGGCGGACCTGGCCCAGTGGCTGGTCGGGACCGCCTGGGCCCTCAATATGATCGACGCCGGCTCACAGGGGCCCAATATCCAGGGTATCCAGGGTTTCAGCCTGGCCCCACGGCTGGAAGGCGGGGTCCAGCTAACTTTGAAAACTAGCTTTGATTAGCGGAGAAAGGGCTATGTCCACAGCCAATCCCTATACCTACATAGGCCCCCTTGCCGGACGCGGGGCCTTTTACAACCGGGTCTCGGAGATCATGCGGGTGACCGCACGGATCACCACCGACCGGCCGCAATCGGTATCCATCGTCGGCGGTGCCAAAAGCGGCAAAACCGCGCTGCTCGACTATCTCAACGACGCGACGGTGCGCGGCGAATACCTCGACGACCCGCAGGCCTATGTCTTTTTGCGCCTGGACCTGGGCCAAGCGCCGCCCGACAGCCCCGAGACCTTTTTCTCCCAGATCGCAGCCGCCTGGACCAAGGCCGGCGAGCCGGCAATGGAAGCAAGCGGCGACGGCTTCAGCAGAGCCGTCAAGGAACTGATGGGCCAGAAACGCAGCCTGGTCTTATTCTGCGACGACTTTGGCACTGTAACCCAGAACAGTCGTTTCCCGCTGGAGTTTTTCTCTTTTATGCGCTCGGTGGCCAACAGCAGCGACGTCGGCTACGTGATGACCTCCTCATCGCCGTTGCAAGAGCTATGCCACACCCAGGCCATCGAGGACTCGCCCTTTTTCAATATCTTCACCACCGTCAACCTGGACCCCTTCAAGCCCGACGACGCCCGGCTCTTGGTCGGTGAAGCGGCCGAACGCGCCGGCCAGCCGTTCGGGGAGCGGGTCGAGTGGATCCTGGCCCTTGCCGGCGGCTCGCCCTACCTGCTCCAACTCACCGCCCATTGCGCCTTTGCCAACCCTGCCAGCGACGGGGATCAATTGGCCGAGTGCGCCTATAAAGAGGCAGAAGGCTATCTCTCCGAGATATGGAAAAACCAGTTCTCCGCCGCCGAGCGCGAGGTCCTGACGGCGGTGCATGCCAACAAGAAAATAGAGCCCCGCCTGCTGTATGCCGCCGAGGATCTGGAGCATCAAGGGTATCTGCGCCAGGGCGATAAGGGCCTGGCCTTTGAATTTGGTCTGCTGCAGCGTTTTGTCGCCGGGCAGGGCGGTTTTTGGAAGCGGCTCTTTGGGTGAGAGATAACGACCGCGGCCTGTGGCGGTGCAATTCTCTGCCGGGGACAAAGGCACTAGTTCAGGCCTTGTTGCTGTTGGCGCTGGTGGCCTGCCACGATACGGACCGCGACAACCCCCTCGACCCGCAACTCACCCCCGCCGTCGAGCTTGCCATCACCCTCGACGAAACCACCGGCACCGCTACTCTGACCTGGACCCCCTATCAGGGCGATATCCCCTTCGCTGAATATCAGGTCCTTCGCAATATCACCGACCGCATAGCCGTCGACACGCTAGCCACTTTCACCGACATCGGCACCCTGGCCTTTACCGATACGACCTTAACTACCAACGCGACCTATGTCTACCGCCTCGTCGCCCTCAACAGTGCAGGCTTCGCCGCACTATCAAGGCCCGAGAGCGTCGGCCCATTGCACTTGCCAGCAATCGCGCAACTGCGCGCCGAATTCAACTCGGGCACGGCCAGCGCTTCTCTTGTTTGGTCACCTTACCGAGGTCCACGCTTCAGCGCCTATCAAGTGCTGCGCCGCATCACCAATACCGAGCAGATCGTCGCCCAATTAAACGCCATAGAAGACACCACCTTCATCGACATCGGTCTCAACGGGGCTACCCACTACACGTACCAAATCGTCGTCCGCACCGAGCGCGACGAGCTTCTCGCCGGGGCGAGCGCCAGCGGCGGCATCCACCATCTTATCGACACGTGGCTATTTGACGAAACACTACCCATTTTCAGTGACGGTAAGCTCTATTTTACGGATGGTGAGATTTTGGCCCTAATGCCACGGGATGGCCGTGAGAGCTTTCGCCATAGCGGCGGCCGTCTCTTGCGCTATAATAAGGACGGCCAATTGCTGTCGAGCCAGTGGTTGGCACCCGGCGAATCCGTATGGAGTGAAAGGGTGCCAAACCGCGACGGTCAAGTCTGGCTACTGGGAGGTTGGCTTGGCGCCGACTCCTACGGCCTGCAAGCCATCGATCGCAACGGACAGATGATCGTGAAAACGCACGATCTCTTCACCGACGAACTCACCGAGCCCTTCACTGGGGACCAGGCCATAGTGCTCGGCAATATCGGCATCGGCGCACCGCAACAACGGCTCAACCCCAGGGTGGTAATGACCTTCGGCAACCTGCGCGTAATGAGTGGCAACGAGACGCTCTATCGCGATTTTACCCCGCAGACACAGACCCTCGACAGCGGATGGTCCCTGGCTATTGCCGATGACGCCCTGCGCATTTTACCGACTGGTCCAGACCTACTGTTGCCTGGTTGGCTCCGTTGGAATGAGCACCAACCCCTCAATTTTCTTCGTCGCACAGCAGACTGGAATGATTTCCAACTGCAAGTCGATGTCAAACTCGGCTCAGACGGAGCAGCGGGGATCGAAATGGGTGGTGCAACCTTCTCCCGCTTCACCCTGGGCCTGGTCAGTGACCCCCAACAACAGGCGCAACTCGACTGGACCTTTGTTGCAGCAGATGGGAGCCAGACCATAGAGCGGAGCTACAGCCAACCTTTTCCCTTTCTCCACGAGGGGACCTACCGCCTGATTCTCGCAGCCGAACAAGGCCAAGTGCGCGCCCGCATCGAAACCCCAGTGCTCTGGGCGATAAAAAGGGGCGGAGAACGGGTGGTCAAAGGCAGTATGGCCGATCTGGGCGGCAGCATGGCCGTGGCCATCGACGAATACGCCTACCACGTAGATGCAGCAGGCAATGGAGAGTTCATCGGCGAGTTGCAGAGCCGGGTGGAACGCCTAAAGGTTTGGCAACGCAATGGACAGCGTTTCATTGGCGCCGTGATGCCCGAGATTGGCACCATCGTCTGGGGTGGGCTCATCGGTTCCACCCCCGGCATCTGGCCCGATTTTTTTCGCCGCACCTTTGGCCCTCATATCAACCCAGGCAACAGCGCGCTGGAAAATCCCTTTTCCTTCGCCGTCGGCCCCGACGGCCAGTTCTACGTTCTCGACGGGGGCAATGCCCGCGTCGTCGTCTTCGACGCCGAAGGTAACTACCTCACCCAATGGGGGCGGCAGGGCGCGGGGGCGGGTGAATTTGATTTCGATTCGGGCACGACATTCTCGACGGCCAAGGTTTATTTTGGCGATATCGCCGTCGACGACGAAGGTTTTGTCTATGTGCTCGACAAATATGAACGCATCCAGAAATTCGCTCCGTGATGGTGGTAGACGGGATTTGATATCAAATCATGTGCAGGCTGCTTTACCCAAGTGTCGGCTGGCAAGGCGCTTTGATGCCCATATATTGCCCACTTCGACGGTAGACTATTATATTCATCTACCACCCCGTCCTGCCCAACCTGCCTTTCGCCCAACGAGGCCCCTTGCCCAATATCCCCCGCATCGACCCCGATTCCAACGCCGACCATTCGCAGCGGGTCCCCCTCGAAGAGGGCGTTTTGTCGATGCTCTTGCCCGACGGCATCGAGGAGCGCATTGAAACCGACGAACTGCACCAACTGGTGCGCCAGGCGTTAGCCGAATTGCCGCCCGAGCAATTGCGGGTGATCGAAATGCGCTACGTGCAGAAAAAATCGCGGGGCCGCATTGCCGCCGTTTTGCAATTGCCCCGCGAACAGGTGGCGACCTTGGAAAAGAGCGCCCTGGAGCAAATGCGCCAACCGTTGGAAAAGTGGTTTATGGACCCTTGAACGATCTAATCTCCAGCCGCTGGTTTCGCATTGGGGTCGGCGGCTTATCTGGTTTGCTCTACGGGCTGGCCCTGCCCAAAATCGACATCCAGTGGCTGGCTTGGGTATGTCTAGTTCCCCTGTTCGTCCCCCACGCCCTAAAGCGTGGCGGCCCACTATTCCTGGCGGGTTTGAGCGCCGGACTGGTCAGCGCCACGTTCCGCACTTATTGGATCGCCCAAACACTTGAATTGTACGGGGGCGTGCCCCTGCCCCTTGGGGTTTTCACCACCTTCCTGCTCATCGCCTACATGGCCCTGTACAGCGCCATTTTCCTGGTCCTGGCCGGACGCTTTGACCTGTCCTGGCCTCTCTTTCCCTGGGCCGCTGCCAGCCTGTGGGTCCTGTTGGAGTGGGTCCAGTCCTGGATGATATCCGGTTTTCCCTGGGCCCTGTTGGGCAATACCCTGTACGAAACGGCGCCGGTGCTGCAACTGGCCTCCCTCACCGGCGTCTACGGCCTCAGCTTCCTGTTGGTACTAGTCAACGGCGCCCTGGCACAAATTCTTTTCCTACGCCGGCGCCCCCTGGTCTACGGCAGCGGCCCCCTGCTGGTTTTAGTCCTGGTCCTGCTGTGGGGTTATTATCGTCTCGAAAGCAGGCCCAATACAGACGCGCCTTCGCTGCAAGTGGGCATTGTCCAGGGCAATATCACCCAGGACCAGAAGTGGAATAACCGCAAATTGGCCGCCACCCAACGCTATATCGAATTGAGCCGCCAATTGCCCCCCAACCTCGATTTAATCGTCTTCCCCGAGACGGCGCTGCCTATTTTCTTTACCGACCCCCATTTCCAGCCCTATAGCCAACCGGTGGCCGAATTGGCCCAGCAGTGGTCAACGCACGTCCTGGTGGGCAGCCTCGAAGGCCGCGTGGCTCAACCCGATACCATTTACAACCGCGCCTATCTACTCGATCAAAAAGGCCAATTGCAGGGTTTTTCCGACAAAGTCCACTTGGTCCCCTTTGGCGAATACCTGCCCTTCCCCTGGATATTCAATTACCTGGGCGGCCTCACCGCCGAAAGCGGCCGCTTTACCCACGGCCAGTCGTTCAAGAAGCTACAACTGGGCCAGGAGGGTCCCGCCTTTGGCGTCTTCATCTGTTACGAATCCATTTTTCCGGCCATCACCCGCCAGCTTACCCAGTTAGGGGCGACCTTCCTCATCAATACCACCAACGACGCCTGGTTCGGTACCACATCGGCCCCACACCAGCATTTTTCCATGGCCATATTGCGGGCGGTGGAGACGGGCCGGCCGGTGATCCGTGCCGCCAATACCGGTATTTCGGGCCTGATTGGCCCTACCGGAAACGTGCTGGCCCGCACCGACCTTTTTACCACGACCGCCATCCAAGTTGAACTGCAACCGCAGACCCAGATGACCCCGTATACCCGCTTTGGCGATGTCCTGCTTTATGCAGCCGTCTTTTTTCTAGTAGCCTGCATCCTCCCCTATCGCCGCTGGCGGCGGGCTCAATCGTTTTGAATCCCGTCCAGATACCGCCATTCCATTTGCAGGCCGGCCGCACCGGCGTATTGCTGATCCACGGCCTCACCGCCTCGCCGACAGAAATGCGCCCCTTGGGCCATTTCCTGCACCAACAGGGCCTAACCGTGCTGGGCCTTCGTCTCCCCGGCCACGGCACCACCCCCGATGATTTGGCGCAAACCCACTGGCAAGATTGGTATGCCGAGTGCGAGGCCGGTTTAGACAAGCTATTAACTGCCTGCGACCGAGTCTTTGTCAGCGGCCTGTCGGCCGGCGGTGTTCTGGGGGTTTTGCTGGCCCTGCGCCATCCCGACCGCGTCGCCGGCTTGTCCCTGTTGGCCCCCGCCTTTGTCGTAAGACCGCCCTTATTATGGCTGGCCGCCCCGTTGCGCCCTTTTATTAAAGCCGTGGATAAGGGCAACCGCAGCAGCGCCTATTACCACCAGCACGATTTGTTCAGTTACCCGGTATTTCCCACCCCTGCCCTGGTCGAATTACGCCGCCTTATCAAGGCCACGCAGCCCCAATTAGCCCGACTACAAGCCCCCGTTCAACTCTTTTTTGGACGCTTTGACCGCACCGTCCCAATCCACTCGGGCCTGCCGCTGTTCAATCGCCTGGGCAGCCGCAACAAAACCCTGGCGATCCTGCCCGCTTCAAAACACGTCCTGACCGTGGAACCGGACGCCCCGCGGATGTTCCAGGCCATCGCCCAATTCATCGACCGGACCCGTCCCTGAAGACCCGCCCCAAAATCACTAGGACACAAAAAAACGCCGGCATAAAATCCGGCGCTGTTGGGCAATACGGGACCTTAACCGCCCGTTTTTGTGAATTCCCAAATTCCTGTTTATAAGACCACCAGTTGCTAAAGGCCAACCAAACACCCCATTCATTGCCAGATTCTATAACTGTATTGGCAATGAACTACCACTTTATCCCGATTCTATTTGATATTCACCTGTTCACCCAAACCGCCATCAACCCATTTTTCTTGCAACATTTGAACGGATGCCGAGTCCAATACCGGATTGCCGACAATGATCAGACTACCGCCCACCAGCTCCAGACGGCTCAATCCCCGCACTTGGGCCAAGGCGATATTACCCCCGACCTCACCGCCGACATACAAACCGCCGCTGATGCGTTTCAGCCCCTGCAAGGCGTCGACCTGGGTGAGGTGGGCATTGCCCGACAGCACTAGCCTTCCTTCAATCGTTTCCAACTGCCCCAGCCCAGCCAGATCGGCCAGGATTTCGTTGCGCTCGATATGCACCGAACCTTCGACGGCGCGCAAGCTGTCCAAGCCGCGCAAATTGGCCAGGGCGCCATTGCGCACCAGAAATACGTTTTTTTCGATCCGGCGCAATTGCTCCAGCCCCGACAGGTTTACTAATGCGTCGTTGCGTTCGATATGGAGATCGCCCTCCAGACTTTGCACCTGGCCCAATCCGCCTAAATCGACCAACGAATCATTGCGTTCGAGGCGCAAATCCCCTTCGATATGACGCACTGGCCCCAATCCGACGAGTTTGGCCAAACGGCCGTTTCGTTCCAGGTGCAGACTGCCTTGCAAACGACTCAAATTCCCCAGGCCCGCAAGACTGGCCAGACTTTCGTTGCGCTCAATCCGGATAAATCCATGCACGCCTTCCAGCCCCGACAGCCCCGACAAATCGGCCAGCCGGCCATTTCCTTCGATATGGAGGAAACCCTCAATCAGGCGCAACTGCTCCAGTCCCGCCAAGCTGGTCAAGCCGGCATTGTCTTTGATATGCAGCGATCCCCCCAGACGGGTCAACTTACCCAGTCCTTTTAAATCGGTTAGTCCGCTGTCCTGGATGATCAGATTTCCTGTGATGCTATAGGATTTGTCGCTCTGCTCAAAGATCTCTTTGAGATCTTTCTTCGAAGTGATTACATAGGAGCCGTCGTGAATTTCATCAACGCACCCCGTCACCCACATTAACACCAGCCCCACTGTCAGCGTACTCCAATTTCTGTTGCCCATTGCCGCCTTTAATCCTCCCGCTTAGGCCGGACAGGCCGGCACGTCCACCCAGCACCGCCGTTCGACCGCTTCGAGTATGGCATCGGCCACGGCCTGGGCCCGCATACCGTGGTAAAAGGAGGGCAGACAGTCGCGCTGCTGCCGAATGGCGCTGACGAATTCCCACGCTTGGTCGTAGCGAAAAGTAACCACCGGATCGCCAGCCCCCGGATCGCGTGGCGAGCCTTCGCGCTTGAGGAATTGCTCGGGCACCGCCTCCACCTGGTAGGGGGCCTGGCGGTCACCGCGCCAAATTTGCTGCGGCTCGTGCAAGCGGTAGGCCGCCGACCCCAAGGTGCCGTTGATTTCGGCCAAGTCGTGATCGCCGCCGGGACCGTGCCCCTTGGTGAGTTTGCCCATTTCAAAGACGCCGCTGGCACCGCTTTCAAATTCGGCAATCCAGGCGATCCAATCTTCCACATCCTGAGGACGAACAGGCTGGCCGTCGGGGCCCTTGTCGCGGGCCTCCCACATCTTGCTGGCCCCGCATACGGCAGCGATGGGCCCGAGCAAATCCTCGGCGTAGTCGATGCGGTGGATGCCCATATCACCCAGCTCCCCCGAACCGGCCTGCTCTTTGTACTGGCGCCAACCAATCGAGCGCGCCCCCCAATCCTGCAACCGTTGGAAACGGGCGTGGCGGACTTGGCCCAATTCCTGGCCGTGGATTAAATGCCGCAAATAATTCATACCAGGGACAAAGCGATAGGTAAAAGCCGTCATATGGCGCTTGCCTGAAGCTTTGCCGGCCTGATAGATATCGATAGTCTGGGCCAGATCCAGCCCCAACGGCTTTTCGCACAAAACGTGGCAGCCGGCGGCAAAGGCCTCTTCGATCAGAGCCTGGTGGTAGACATTGGGGGTGGCAATGGACACGGCATCGGGCCCCACTTCGCCCAATAGCTGCTCCAGGCTCTGGTAACCGGCGGCAATGCCCCATTCGGCCTGCCGTTGGGCCAGTAAATCGGCGTTGGGCTCGCAAATCCCGACAATCTCCACCCCCGGAATACGGCTAAAGCCGGGGTAGTGGACAGCGGAGCAGACCCCGCCTAGGCCCACTAAAGCGATACGTAAATCAGTCATTTTAAACTTCCTCCCGCAGGATCTTTTCCGTGGCCAGCAGTGCTTTCATCATTGTCTCCACCCGGGGCCGGTCACCGGGGTCCACATCTTCGGCAAAGGGTATGACCGGCCCTCCCGCCAACCCGGCTACCTCCATCGCCGCGTGCAACGCCGAGCCAGAGTAGCGGGCCCCGCGTTCGCCGCGAAAATCTTCGAAGGGCACCATCTGTTGACGCAATTGTTCGGCTCGTTGCCGTTGGCCGCCGGCAAAGGCGCGCAATATAGTCAAGCTCATACGGGGCACGAAATTGGCCATGCCCGAGCTGAAACCAACCGCCCCGGCGGCCATATAATCGATGCAGGGATCTTCGGCCATGCCGCATACCATGGCCGCCTGGCCCCCGGCCCGGTCGTTGATGCGCTTGAAAGAATCCAAATCATCGACGGCGTATTTGAGCCCTACCACCGCATCGATGGCACAGAGCTCAACGACCTCATCGACCGGCATAATATCGAGCCGGCGCTGGTAGAGGACGGTGGACAATTGCACTTTTTCAACGATACTTTTGAGACCGTTATAAGCGCCCCGGGCCGAAGCCGGACCGACGATGGGCATAATCATTACCCCGGCCACTTGCAGCCCCTGGGCAATATGACCCATTTCCAGGGAACGCCCGTAGCCCGGGCCAATGCCGGGAACGATAAAGGCGCGGCCGGCCGCCGCCTCGACAAAGGCCCCCACGACCGCTTCAAATTCGGCCAAGGTGGAATCGTAGACCAGCCCGGTGCCGCATTGGGGCATGATATAATCGACGCCGTTGTCGATGAGGAATTCGACATTGCCCCGGCACCCTTCCAGGTCGACCTGGCCATCGGGCAAGCGCGGCGTAGTCGCCACCACCAGGACATTGGCGCAGCTTTCCTGCGTAATTGTCTTTCCCATATACCCTCTTCAGGTAATTTTCAACCAACGGTTATATACGGCAGCATAGTACCGCATTTAAGTATCCAACTCTAATTCAGCCAATACTCGGCGCAGATAAACCGCGTCCTGGACGGCCAATTTTTCCAATTCGCCTGGTTTTTTATCGGCATACCCCACCTGCCTAATGATATCCTCGGCAAATTGGTATTCGGTATGTACCGCCAGGGCGCCCTGGTAGCCCATTTGCCGCAGCAGCCCCAGAGCCCGACGCCAATCGACACTGCCGCCCCCCACATGGGTGAGCATGGGCACATACCCCGGTTGACCCCCTTCCTGCTGGGGTGCGTGGAAACCGTCTTTTATCCCTACTACCGCCAACCGGTCGGCAACCATGGCCAGCCCCATGGCTAAATCTTCGCCGTCGAGAGCCATATGGCCAAAATCGGGATACACCCCCACCAGGGCCGGATCGAATGGCTGCACCAATTGCGCCACTCCGGCGCAATTGGACCCCAGGCACGGGCCGCTATGGGTATGGCAACAAGTGCGCACGCCGTATTGGCGGCTCAACTCGGCAAAACCGCCCAATTGCTGTTGAGCCTGGGCCAATCTCTGCCCATAATCAGTGCCCGCCTCGTACATCCAATAGCCAATCTTAACCGCCGGCACACCGGCCTGGGCACAAGCCCGGTACATGGCCACTGCTTCGGGTAGCGCCGGATCGTTGAAGGTCACCGGCGCCGAGACCAGGGGGCAAGACAGGCCTTGCCGGCGCCAGATTTCCACCGCTGGGGGTAGGGCCGCCTCGACATTGCCGGGGTGCACCGGATGTCCGGGACGCACGCACAGGTCGATGCCTTCATAGCCCAGGGCCAGGACTTTCTCCCCCAGCTGGGCCGGTTCCAATTCGGCGAAAAATTTAGAATTCAAGACGATTTTCATAGGCGTGGAGATCCCTTTTAGGCCAATTAATAAGCTAACTATTTATCGGCTTTTTCGCCTCCCCTTCAGCCCCATTTAGTCGTACCCGAAGTCTGGGTATGCTCGTTGTAACGCTGTAGGTAATCTTCGCGCAGGGGGCTGAAAATATCGAGCACTTTGGCCGGCCCTTCGACCACCTCTACCCGATGCACGACATTGGGCGGCACGATAAAGGCCTCGCCAGGACCAGTGACCCGCTCTTCATCGCCAAGACGGAATTTCAACCGGCCCTGCAACACCAGACCGGCCTGTTCATGGGGATGGCTGTGTTCCGGGACAATGCTGCCTTCAGCCATATCCAAAAAGGACAGCATGATATTCTCACCGGCGGCCAGAGACGCCAGCGAACCAGGGAAAACTTCCATTTTGGGCAGATCGTCGGGTTGTAGGAAAGGCATGTGCAAGCTCCGTATGATAAATGATATAATTGCGCCGAGTGGAAGAACCTTCTCAGCCTAGTGGGCGACGAAGGTCCGCTGCCACTTGCTACCTCGGTAGCGGGGCCATAAGGTGACAAACCGCCCCACCATCAAGCCACTGTAGGCCAACCAGGCCGCCTCGATGCCTCCGTCCATCCACAGTACCAGCACCAGCGCCAAGGGAAGAAAAAAAACCACTAAGGCCACGACCATAGCGACGAACAAATACCCCAAGTCATTGGCCCCAATTAATATGCCGTCGAAGATGAAAACCGCGGCGTTAAGGGGCTGCATGGGAGCGACAATCCAGGCCACTAACCCTACCGCCTCAACGACTTGGGAGTGCTCCGTAAAGCCGCTGGCTATAACTTCCCAGGCCAGCGCAAAAATCAGGGAAAAGCTCAGGCCAATACCCACGCCCCAGCGCAGAATGCGGCCCCCTACTTTCCGGGCGCCGGCGAAATCGCGCCGGCCCAGGGCCTGGCCCACCAGGGTTTCGGCGGCATAGGCAAATCCATCGATGCCAAAACTGACCAAAGCCCAGACCTGCCAGATTACCGCATGCGCGGCCAACGGCGCCTCGCCGAGCCGGGCCACCAGGCCGACTAGTGCAAATTGCGCCGCCAACAGGGCGAGAGTACGGCCAAATAAGCGGCTATTGGTGCGCACAATAAGGGCCAATTGATCCCGCTGCCACAGCCCCCCAGGCCCGACCAATTGCTCGCGGTAGCCGCGCCAGAGAAAAACCAGGGCCACCGCCAACGCCGCTGCATTGGCCAAGACGGCGGCCCAGGCGGCCCCTTCAAGGCCTAGTTCAGGGCATCCCAAGCGCCCAAAAATTAGGCCGTAATCGGCGACCAAGTTGACGATATTGGCCACTACGGTTGTCACCAGCGGCGCCACGACATTGCCGGTGCCCAGAAAAAACCCGTTGAGCGCCAGCAAAACCAGCACCAACGGCACACTCAGAATGCGGATGGAAAAATACCGCCGCCCCCAAAACTGGACCTCTTCGCCCCCCCCCACCAGGGCGAAACCGGCCCAACCGATAAAAGACCGGACCAGGAGAATCAGCAGGGCCAATACCAAGGCCAATACCAAGGCCAATACCAAGGCCCGGTACAGGGTTTCAACAGCGGCCCGCTGCTGGTCGGCGCCCCAGTACTGGGCCACCAGAGCGGTGGTGCCCATGCGCACAAAGCCGGCACCCCAAAACACCACGTCGAAAATAACGCTGGCCGCCGCCACACCCGCCAGAAAAGCCACATCGGGCAAATGGCCAATCATCGCCGTGTCGGCGATACCAATCAACGGCACCGACAAGGAGGCCAGAATATTGGGCACGGCCAAGCGCAATATCCTACGGTCCAGCCGGCTCACTCGGCCTCATCACCACCCCAGCGGTAGCGCCCCAAATCGATCCGGGTCCCCTTGAATTCGACGCCCTCCTGTTCGAGTAGGACGTGCTGGAAGACATGAAATGTGGAATGCGCCCGGGGCGATACCTTGCCCTGCGCATTGATTACCCGGTGCCAGGGCAGATCCATTTCCTCCGGCATACCAGCCAGGGCAAAGCCCACCTGGCGGGCCCGCCCTGGATACCCGGCCAAGGTGGCTATCTGCCCATAAGTGGCCACTTTGCCATAGGGAATACGGGCGACCATAGCGTAAAAAGCCTGACGCATGGCCCGGCTCCCACTAGCAGTTGGGGGCCGCTGTCTCGTCGAGGCCATTGAGAAAATCCAGGGCTTTGGCGTAGCTGCGGCGTTCCAGATAGTGCATTAACATAGGGTCGGCCTGGTCGGCCAGGGCCTCTTTGAGCTCGTCGATGCGACCCAGGCGTTGGGCCAGGGTGGGACCCTGGTCGCTGCCCTGATCGCCGGCGGCGACCTGTGCCATGAAGGCATTGAGGGTCTGCTGTAGCTCTGTCTGTAATTCCATAATTGGTCTCGTCTCGTCAAGCGGCCATAATCATATAGATCAACCAGGCCTGGTGCGGATTTTCTATGCGGTAGGACTGCCCCACTGGCACGTGGATCATATCCCCTTCGGTAATGGCTCGTTGCTCCCCGTCGGTGATCAGGACGCCCTGATTCTCGAGAATATAGTACACCTGCTCCACATCCTCAGATCGCTCAACCGTCTGGCCCCCGGGTTGGACTGTTTCGCGGTCGATAAAGGCCAGGCCGCGCAAATGTCCCCCTTCACCCTCGCCCTGTGGCCCCAACTGACGCCAGCGCACGGCCCCAGCGCCGTCGCCCTGGGGTGCAGCGTGGCGCCAGTTGCGCACCACAAACTGGCCACCTTCGCCCTTGACCGGCATACTAATGACGTGGTGTTCAAGCCAGTCTTCGCCCTCGTTGAACATTTGGTGGTGGATCCCGGTGGGCAAGTAAATAGCGTCCCCGGCTTGGGTCGGATAGCGTTTGTCGTCAAAGAGAATCTCGCCGCTGCCCGAAAGTATATAGTAGACTTGCTCGAGGTTTTCGTGGCGGTGGTAATCCGAGGTTTTGCGGCCCTGCAGGGCGTGGCGGGCAAACCCGCCCAAGCGCTGCAGACAATCGCGCTCGTCGTCGCTGTCTCGCTCCACCGAGCGCAGACCGCCCCAGTGCACCGCGCTCATATGGGCGATTTTGGGCTGCGTATCGCGCCAGTTTATACTGTAGACCATGGTTCCTCCCTCAGCGTTGGTGACACTAATAATTCCTGGCTAAAATTCAAACAGTTCCCGGGCTGTCCCGCCCATGACCCATTCGAGATCCTCGGCGCCCCAAAAATCCCAACTCTGCGGCAGGGCCAGGGCCATCTCGACGGTTTCGTGGTAGCTGACTGGGGGAAAATCGCTGCCCCACATCATGCGGCGAGGGCCAAAACGCTCGAACACGCGGCGGACAAAGGGCTCGGCTTGGGCGTAGGGAAACTTCTTGCTCGACGAATAGAAGCCCGAGACCATAAAATAGACATTGGGGTATTGGGCGTAGCTCATCAGCCGTTCAAATTCGGGATAGTCGTCTGGGTCCCGGTCGAGATCGGGAAACCAACCCAAATGCTCAATGCGGAAGGGCACATGGGGGTAACGGCGGATATATTCTTCGATGCGCGGCTCGATAAAATACTCCATCCCGCCGCTCAAACTGGCCATGCAACCCACCTGGCCCACGGCCTCCCACACGGCTTCGTTGGCCGTGGTGGCCGGAATTCGCAAGCCGGCCAACTGGCAATTGGGCACCTGTTGCCGGATTTGTTCGCCGGCTTCATCAGCCTGATAATCGACCCCGCCCAAGGCGGCAAACCGGCCCGGGAACCGTTGCCGGCAAGCCAACAAATAGTCGTTGTCGTGGCAGCCCCCGTACTGGACCAACAGAGCCTGTTCAATACCGGCGTGGTCCATTTGCGCCAGCAATACCTCTACCGCCACGTATTTAGTTAGACCGGCGTGTACGTGTCCGTCGACAATGCGCATGGAGCCCGCCTACAACGCCCGGATGCGACGCATCCGCTCGCCCAGGTCAATAAGGGTATCGCGGTCGCCACCCACTTCGTGGATCAACGTCGAAGTGTAGCCGACAGCGCGCAATTCGGCCATCACCAAAGCCCAGTCGGTATCCCCGTCCATGAGATTGACAAAGCTGCGCTGGCCGCGGTCAAAATCCTTGAAATGGACTTTCTTGATGCGCGACCCCAATTCGCGGATCCAATGTTCGGGGTAGCCGTAGGCCATCATATTGGCGGTATCGAGATAGATGCCCACCCAATCGCTGCCGACCTCGTCGACCAGCAACCGGGCCTCCAGTGGCGACAAGAGGAATTTGTTCCATACATTCTCCAAGCCAATGGCGGCCCCGTGCGCCTGGGCCACCGGGGCCAATTCGCGCAAGGCATCGCGCAGATCGTCCCAGGCCTGTTGGTAGGTGCCTTCGCCGCTCAACTGCCCCGGATGCAGCAAAATGCCGTCTACCTCCAACAATCCGGCTATTTCCAGTCCCCGGACCACGCTTTTGCAGCACTGATCACGGGCGGCCTTGTCGCGGCTGAGCAAACTGCCCCGGTCTTTGTACCAGGCGATGACACTGCCAATTTCGACGCCGGCTTGCCGACACTTTTGACCGACTTCTTTTATCGCCTCATCGGCGAGATTGACATTGAGGTCTTTCTCTTCGGTAAACACCAGTTCGACGGCCTCGTAGCCGGCATCCTTGCACAGGGCCAGGGTATCGTCTAGGGAGAGATCGCCGAGTATAATCTGCGTGATTCCTGTTTTCATTTTTTCGTGCCTGTTGGGAAACGGCCAACAAAACTCCGACCGGCCTCAAGCCGGCGGCTTATTGGGAGGCCTGGGTAAACCTGCCCTAAAATTACTCTGAAGAGAGCCCCCAGTCCAGCCGCCGTCTGCTCTTGGCCCGGGCTTATAGTGCCAAGATAAATATTGAAAAACTCAGGACTGCACCCTATTTTTGAGCCGTTGTCGTTCACTTCCATTCAGGAGTATAAAATGGCTAAAGCAAAAGCAAAAGCAAAGAGAAAAGCTAAACCCAAATCGTCCTTCACCATTGGGCTAGTCGGGGTGGGTCGCATGGGCTCCAATATCGCCCGCAATCTCAAAGACAAGGGTTTCCCCGTCACTGTCGTCTTCGATAGCAATAAGCGTCTGGCCGGTAAAGTGGCCAGGGAATTGGGAGCCCAATCGGCCAAGACCCTGGCCGACGTGTCGGCGGCAGCCGACAATATCATCACCGTGGTCACCGACGACGCCTCGATGAAGGGCATTTTCGCCACCAAGGGCGACAGCCTCCTCGAAGGGGCCAAGGGCAAGGTCTTTATCAATTGCGCCACCATCTCGCCGGCCACCCACGTCGAGGTCGAAAAGCGGGCCGAAGCAGTCGGGGCCCAAAGTCTGGAAGGCTGCATGGCCTCCAGCATCACCCAGGCGCGCCAAGGCACCCTCTACCTGATGTGTGGAGGCAAGCGCTCTGTCTTCAACAAGATCCGCCCCATCCTCGACGCCATGAGCGTCGACCTCAGCTATATCGGCACCGCCGGCCAAGCAGCTCAGGTCAAAGCCCTGGTCAATATGGTGATGAATATCAATACCGCCGGCCTGGCCGAAGGCCTGGGGCTGGGACAATCCTTGGGCCTCAATCTCAAAACGCTGATGAAAGTATTCTCCCAGACCGGTGCCAATTCGCGCGTCCTGGAGACCGACGGTGAGGATATGGAAGCCCGCGACCACGAATGCTATTTCTCGGCCGCCCACGCCGCCAAAGATTCGGGCATTGCCCTAGGACTGGCCAAGGAAGCCGATCTCAATCTGCCGCTGGCCAAAGCCTCGAAAGCGCAATTCGATCTGATGATTAAATTGGGCAAGGGCGAACTCGACAAATCCGGCGTCGCCGAATTGACCTTTCCAGGCCGCTCCCTGGCGCAGCAGAAAAAGAAAAAGGCCGCCCCCAAAAAGAAGAAAGCGGCGAAGAAATCTAAGAAATAGTACCCCCCAAATAGGGACTTGTATCACTGCATGTAAAAAAGGGCCGGGCATTTGCTCGGCCCTTTTTTACATCCGTCCGTTGCGGATATCGACCATCCGCTGGGTCAATTCGTAGTGCAGATCCTCGCCCCTAAAAAAGCGCATAAAATCCTCCGCCATGGTGGCAAAGTAGCGGTGCAGGGCATTGGGCGCGTGCCAGGCGATATGCGGTGAGATAAAGACATTGGGCAGTTGTCGAAGGGGGCTGTCTTTTTCCAGCGGTTCCGGGTCAAAGACATCGAGCCCAGCGATTAACTTTCCCTGTTGCAAAACCTCGATCAGCGCACCCTGGTCCACCACCGGACCGCGACAGCAATTAATCAGGATACGCCCGGCCCCCAAGCGTGCCAATTCGTCGGCGCCAATCAATTTTTCGGTGCGCGGGGTATGCGGCACCTGGACCACGAGGATATCGGCGTGGTCCAGGACTTGGTCCAATTCGCCCCGCACCAGCTGCAAACGCTCGACGATATCTTCTTTGACATAGGGGTCGTAGACTTTTAAATCGACCTGGAAGGGCAGCAGCAATTCTACCAACCGCTGGCCGACGTGGCCACAGCCGATCAGCCCAACTTTGCGCCCAGTCAACTCGCCGTTGACAAAATCCTGGTTTTGCGCATTGGCCCAGGTTTCGGTGCCTTCCATCATCTGCCGGTATACCGCCGCGCCGTTGCGCAGACAGACCAGGATCAAGGCCAGATCCCATTCGGCCACCGGAGCCGCCGAGCCGATATTGTCGGTATCGACCACTTTCACCCCGTGGGCAGCGGCCGCGGGCAAATCGACCCCAGTGCCAAAACGGTCGCCGCGCACCCCGGCAATGCGCAATTGCGGCAATGCGGCGAAGACCCGTTGCGTCAATTCGGGCATCCGCCCGCCCAGCCGAATAAGCCCGGTATAGCCTTCCAACCGGGCGATAAATTCGTCTTCGGACAACAGTCCGCCCGATTCCATTTTGACGGCTTCGACAACTTCGTTCAATTGCCGCCAGTCCCGCTCCTGCACCTCAACGCCTAAATCGACTAAAACTTTCGGCCGACTCATATCAACCCTTTCCTTTGCTGTCCGCAGCTGCGGCCGGTTGGCTTATCCCTTGCAGGGCCCACCCCGACCACAAGGCGACGAAAATAAATAATACGGCAGTACCGAAAAAGACCGGGGGGAACCCCCATACCGCGCCGATATTGCCGCCCAAGCCCGGACCCAAGGCCCAACCCAGGGCCGAGGCACTAGTCATCAGGCCAAAAGCCTTACCGCGAGCGTCTTCGGGTACCACCTGGGCCACCAAGCCGAAAAGAACGGGCCGCAACCCACCCGTGACCAAACTCCCGACCACGATCAACGCGCCCAGCATGACTACTGATGTCGCCATTCCCTGACCGGCAAAAAACAGGGCCGTTATCAATAACCCCACCACCAAAGTACGGCGGGCCCCGTAGCGTTCGCTCACTTTGCCGGTAAAGACCGAAGCCAAGGCCCCGGCCAAACCGGCCAGAGCAAAAATGGATCCGGCCTGCGACAGAATATCGGCGCTGCCGGATAATTGCTGCAGAAAAAGTGGTACAATAGGGATCACGACGCCAAAACTGAATTGCATCAGGACCAGACACAGCAACAATATCCGGTAAGCCCGGCCCCGCAACAATTGGCGGCTGTCCTCGTAAAAACCGCGCCAGGTCGATTGCCCGCCACGACGTTGGGGTCGGGTGAAATCCTCGTGTACAAACACCCACACCACCACACCCGCCAGTAAAACCAATAAGCCGCCGCCCAACAGACTGTAGTGATAGCCGAAGCGCTCAATGGCAATCCCGCCAAAAAAAGGCCCTACCGCCCCGCCCAGCATAAACGCCCCCTGCATCAACCCCAAGGCAAAGGCCTGATGGGCCCGCGGCGTCGAAGTCGAAACCAACGTAATACAGGCGGTTACGGTACCGGCCAGCAGGCCCTGCAACGTACGCAGGACCAACACTTGCTCGGCACTGCTGGCATAAGCCAGCCCCAAAACGGTAAGACCGCCGCCCAGCATCGAGCGGACGACCATCGGCTTGCGCCCCCAGCGGTCGGCCACCGCCCCCCATACCGGGGCCGACAAAGCCATGGCCAGGCCGCCAGCAGTGCCCATATAACCGGCCCACAGCAACGCCTCATCCAAGCTTTCGACATCGAGTTGTTGGATATAATAGGGCAGGAAAGGCTGAATCGCCTGAAATCCGATAATGGCGACCAGTTCAGCCACCCAAAGAATATAGAAATTGCGTTTCCAGGATCGCTTCATAATAGCTTCGTTAGAGGTCAAAGACAATATCGAACCTGGAGGCGAACAATGCCAGACAGCCGCCTTGCCCGGCCGCCGCTTTTGGCTTTGTTTTTGACGTCGATCACCCCTCTTGCCCACAGAAAGGAATGCCGCCGTGCTCACCCCCTCTTCCCGCCTCGCCGATTTCCCCTCCCTGGCCGACCGCGTCTATCTCAATACCGCCGCCGAAGGCATCCCCTCGCCACCGGTATCCAAGGCTTTTGCCCAATACGTCGCCGATATGGGCCTGGGCATGGACGGCCGCATGCAGCACGAAGAACAGCGGGCCCAACTGCGGGCCCAGACCGGCCGCGCCTTTGGCCTGAGCACCGACGAAATTGGCCTCTGCTCCTGCTCCTCCGAGGCCTACAATCTGGCCGCCCTGGCCCTGGACCTGAAAGCCGGTGACGAGGTCATCATCAACGACCTCGATTTCCCTGCTGGTGCTTCGGGGTGGCTGCAGCCTTCCTGTCCGGCCACCGTCCACCTGTGGCGCTCGCGCGAGGGCGCCCTGCGGGTCGAAGACCTAATCCCCCTGCTCAGTCCCCGCACCCGTCTTATCACCGTCTCCCTGGTGAGTTTCTTCAATGGCTTCATGATCCCACTGCCGGCCGTGATGGCCGCGGTGCGCCAGCACTCGCAAGCCCTGCTGGCCCTGGACGTGACCCAAGCCCTGGGCCGAATCCCCCTTGAAGTGTCCGAGGCCGACCTGATTGTCAGCTCGACGCACAAATGGATATTGGGCCCGCACGGGGGCGGTCTGGTCGGCGTGCCCGCCCGCCGCGCCACCGAGTGGACCGTGCCGGCGGGGGGCTGGTTTAATCTGCAAGACCCCTTCGGCCCCGATCGCTTCGAACAAGTCGGCAGTCTGCCCGGAGCCGCCTCCTTTGGCGTCGGTATGCCCTCCTACGGGGCCATCTACGCGGTCAACGCCGCCCTGGGGTATATCCACGGCGTCGGCATTGACCAGATCGCCGCCCACGCTGACCCGCTGGTCAGACAGTGTCTAGACGGTCTCAAACAGTTGCCCTTGGAATTACTGACGCCCGATGAACCCGACGCCCTGGCCGGCATCGTCGCCCTGCGCCACCCGCAAGCCGATCGCATCCAGGCCTATCTGCACCAGCGCGATATCCACATTATGAGCACCGCCGGGCGCATGCGCATCGCCGTGCACGGCTACAATACCGCCGCCGATATCGACCAACTGCTGACCGCCCTGGCCCAGGCCTGCGCCCAACTATGACCCGACCCAGAGTGGCGCATATTATCCCCACGGATAATACCGCGTTTCTCATGCGCACGCGCCTGCAGCGCCTGCAGGAGGCCGGCTTCGAATTGCATATCCTCAGCGGCGACCGGGGCTACGGCGAGCAATTGGCCCGTGCTGGTCTGGAAGTGGTACATATCCCCTTTGCCCGCGAAATCGCCCCCTGGACCGACCTGCGCTGCAGTGCCGCCCTCTACCGTCAATTGCGCCGTGGCGGCTACCATATGGTCCATTCGCACAATCCCAAGGGGACCCTGCTGGGTCCGCCGTTGGGGCAGTTGGCCCGGGTGCCCAAAGTAGTCCACACTGTATACGGTTTTCTCTTTAACGAAAACAGCACCGGACTGCACAATCTGGCCGCCAAAGGCGCCGAGCGCTGGTGCGCGGAATGGACCGATGAGCTAATTTTCCAAAGCCGCGAAGACTACGACTACGCCCGCGCCCACGACTACAAAAAAGGGGCCAACCTGCACTGGGTGGGCAGCGGCATCGACGAACGCCGCTTTGACCGCGACCTCTACCCCCAGGCCCGGCAACAGACCCGCCAGTCCCTAGGCCTTGAACCCGAAGACTTAGTCGTGGGCATGGTCGGACGCCTAGTACAGGAAAAGGGCTGGGGCGAATTCTTCGCCATGGCTGGCCGTCTCGCCCAGCAGTTCGAGCGGGCCCGATTCCTTATTGTCGGGATCAACGAAAAAGGCGACCAATCCGACGCCGTCGACCCGGCCCAACTGATGGCGGCCAACGACGTGACCCAGCGCTGCATTGTTTTGGAGCAGCGCACCGATATGCCCGAACTATACTTGAGTATGGACGTGGCCGTCCTGCCTTCCTACCGCGAGGGTATCCCCCGCGCCCTGCTCGAAGCCGGGGCCATGGGCACGGCCATGGCGGCCAGCAATATCCGCGGTTGCCGCGAGGTCATTGACGACGGGACCACTGGCCTCTTATTCGGCCTCAAAGACGTCGACCATTTTAGCGCCCAGATCGCCTCGCTGCTGGGAGACAGCCACTACCGCCAGCAGCTGGCTGCAGCCGGCCGCAGCCGGATCATGGCCGAATTTACCGAATTCAAGGCGACCCAGCGCCTGGCCGCCCTCTACCAACAATTCCTTTCCTGAACACGCCCTCCACGGTGAAAGGCCTGTTATGAAACGCGTCCTGTTGGCCAAATTCAATCTAGAAGTCGGCAGCTTCAACCCCCACCGCACCCAGTACGACGATTTTGCCGTTCACCACGGTGCCTCTCTCTTGGAGGCCACCCGCAACTCCAATTCAACCCTGGCCGGCAATATCGACATCCTCACCGAACGCGCCGATATCGAACTGGTGCCCACCTACGGGGCCTGGTGCAATACCACTGGTGGCCTGGTCGAAGCCGAGGCCATGGAACGACTCATCGGCGAATTGCTGGCCGCTGTCGAGGCCCACCTGCCCGCCGACGCGGTCTGTCTGTCGTTGCACGGGGCCATGGCCGGTGAAAACGAAGCCGACCCCGAAGGCCGGGTAACCGCCGCCATTCGAAAATTGGTTGGCCCAGTGCCTATCGTCGCGGCCATGGACCTACACGGAATCATCTCACAGCGCCTGGTCGACGCCGCCGACGCCCTGGTCTTTCTCCATACCTACCCGCATACCGATATGCGCCAGACCGGCCAGCGCGCCGCCCGCCTGTTGTTGCGCCAACTCGACGGCCAGGTACGCCCCACCACCGCCCGGGTGTCCATCCCGCTGTTGGCCCGGGGCGATGAGTTGATCACCGCCAGCGGCCGTTTTGGCCAGGCTATCCGCCGCTGCCAAGAAATTGAAGCTTCCCCCCCAGGCCTGGCCGCCGGTGTCGTCATTGGCAATCCCTTTACCGACGTCCCCGACTTACAGTCCAATGTCCTGGTCACCACCGACAACAACCCCGGCGAGGCCCAGCGTCTGGCCCTGGAATTGGCCCGCTTCATGTGGGACAACCGCGCTCATTGGATCCCCGCACTGACCCCGTTACAGGAGGCGGTTGCCCTGGCCCGTGAAACCGAGGGCCTCAGCGTATTCTCCGACGCCGCCGATTCGACCGCCTCGGGAGCCACCGGCGACAGCAACGCCATTCTCAAAGGCTTATGCGACTATTCCTTCAGCAAACGCGCCCTGATCCCCTTAGTTGATGCCCCTGCCGTGGAAGCCGCTTTTGCCGCCGGCGTTGGCGCCGAGTTGACCTTGGCTTTGGGCGGCACCGTCGACCCCACCCGCTTTACGCCGATCGACCTGCCGGTATACGTCAAAAGCCTGTCCGACGGGGCCTTCACCACCGAAGACGGCTACGCCGTGCCACCGGGCCGCACGGCCGTTGTCACCAGCGGGTCGCTCACTTTATTGTTGAGCCAGTCGGTATTCCCCGTGGTGGGCCGCAGGGTCTATCTGACCCAGGGCTTAGACCCTGCCGAATTCGACCTGGTGGTATGCAAATCGCCCAACGGCTTCCGCACCCATTATCAGGATATCGCCGCCCGTATCGTCGCCGTCGACGTGCCCGGTTCTACCAGCGCCAACCTCAAGACCTTGCCCTTCCAACACTGCGTGCGCCCCATCTTCCCCCTCGACGAAGAGGTGGTACCGCCCTTTCCCCTGGCCGATTGATGAATACCACAGTTCTTACTCTCGACGATAAACGGGCAGAAGCCCCATCCCTAAGCGGCGGCAAAGGCGCGCCGTTGGCACAAATGACTCGGGCCGGGATTCGCGTCCCCTCCGGATTTGTCGTCACCACCCCGGCCTTTGCCACCCTGCGTGAAACCCTGGAGCCCAGACTGGCAAAACTGGCCCGCCGCAAACGGGTGAGCATGACCCATCTGGACACGGCCGGACGAGATCTCCAACAGCTAATAGAAACCCAGGGCCTACCCCAGCAAACCGTCCGGCAGATACGCCAGGCCTATACCGCCCTGGATAAAGGCCCCGTTTCAGTGCGCTCCTCATCCACCGCCGAAGATCTGGCCCAGGCCAGTTTCGCCGGCCAGTACGATACCTATCTCAACGTCGAGGGAGCGGCCCAATTACTGCGGCGGATCCTCGCTGTCTGGGCCTCACTCTACAGCCCCCACGCCCTGGCCTATAGGCGGCGCTACAATATTCCCCACCAGCAAGCCGCCATGGCTGTAGTGATCCAGCGCCAAATTACGCCCCGGGCCGCCGGCGTCCTCTTTACCATGAACCCCCTCGACGGCAGCCCGCAATACGTCGCCACCGCCTCCTTGGGGCTGGGCGAAGGGGTGGTCGCCGGAGGCGTGGCGGCCGACCGCTTTGTCCTGAAAGCGGGGACCGGCCAGGTCCTGGACAGTCAAATCGCCACCGCCAAAAAACAGGTCGTTGCCGCCTCACAGGGCGGCGTTGAAATAACCCCGGCCGAAAGCCGACGGCGCAATAAGCCGGCCCTCACGCCCCGGCAATTGCGCCAATTGGCCAAAACCGGCAAAACCCTGAGCCAATTATTCGGCCGGCCCCTGGATATTGAATTTGCCCAGACCCCGAGCACCCTCTTCATTTTGCAGGCAAGGCCCCTCACCGGTATCGAACCAGCGTCCGAGCCCGACCAACCCTGGGAGGAGGCGGTCGACCAAAGTTATACCTGGGACCTGCGCTCCAATGCCGGCAGGCCCAGCTACCGCCTGGAACAGGATTATTGGGTCGAGATGATGCGCCAATTGCGCCTTTGCTACCAGGAGACCGGCGCCGATATGGGGGCCCGCCATATCTACCGGATTGTCAACGGCCACCTTTACGCCCGCGCCAACCCGGCCAGCCCGGCCGCCCTCAAGAGACGGCGGACCCGCCACAACGCCGCCGTCGACGCCGGCACCAAGGACGGCCAGACCTATTTCGACACCGTTTTGCGACCGCTTATTGAAGAGCGTTTGGCGCAATTAAAAAATCAGCGCCGCGCAATTACGACCCCCGCTGATTGGGTCGCCTATATCCAGGCCAGCATGCAGACCTGCTCCTATGTCATGAGCAATCTGCATTGGCGCCAGACCCGCTACGGCAGCCGCGTCAATTGGCTGGAACAATACCACGAAATAACCGGCCGGCCAAAAGCAGAAGCCCGTATTTTCGAGCAGGCCGTCCCCAGTACCATGACCCGGCTGGTGAGCCGCTTGAGGGACCTTGCCCGGCTGGTCCAAAGCGACCCCGAACTGGCTGCCTTATTCGCCCGGCGGGCCTTCGACCAATTGGCCGATCTCAACGGCAAAAACACCGCCGCACGGTCGTTTGCCCAGGCTTTCAAGCGCCTGCTCAAATACCACGGTCTGCGCAACGGCCGCGGCTTTGGTTCCAGCAGCGATTTTACCACCCCGACCTGGAGGATGGATCCGTCAATTCCGCTGGGCATGATCGCCACCTACGCCGAGCAGGGCCTGGACAAACTCGACCGCCACGACCAGCGCGCCCTGGAGCAACGCCAACAACTAGCCCGCCGTATCCGTACCCAATTGCGCCGCGAGCCCGACCGCCTGCGCGCCTTCAACCACCAGTTGCAACTGGCCCAAACCCGAGTGCGATGGTTGGAAGACCACAATTATTGGATGGAGCAGTGCACCTACGGCACCATGCGCCAGACCCTGTGGGAGGCCGGCCAATATCTGGTTAAAGAGGGACTTATTGAAGAGGCAGACGATATCTTCCATTTAAGTATGCGCGACTTGACCCGTTGGGGCCGCAACCGGGGTCCCGCCGACCTGCGTCCCCTTGTCGCCCAACGGCAGCAGGACCGCGACCAGCGGGGCAACTTGCGCCCGCCCCGACGCTTGGGCGCAGCACCCCAGGCTGAGAATAACAAGACAGAGGACAAGCCCGAAGTTGGCCTGAACGGCACCACCATCAAGGGCGAAGCAGCAGCAACGGGTCGAGTCCGGGGACCGGCCGTGGTCATCAAGCCCAATTTACCAGCCCCTCAATTATTCCCCGGCGATATTTTGGTGGCCGATAATGTCGGCCCCGAATGGACGCCCCTATTCGCCCTGATCGGCGGCCTAGTCCTGGACCAGGGCTCGCTGTCGCAACACGCCGCCATTGTCGCCCGCGAATACCGCATACCCGCTGTCATGCAATGTCGCGATGCCACCCAAACCCTGCGCGACGGCCAGCAAATTCTGGTCGACGGCGACCGCGGCCTGGTCCAATTCGAGCGTTGAGACACCCTCTCCAGGCGGGTTAATTCAAGGGCCGATAGCCGCGGCGGCGCTGGGCCGGACGGCCGCCTAGGCTATCCTCCCCCAAGCCGGCGAAAATCTCGATAAAAGCTATCGCACTGCTGACATCCAATTGGTCCCAGTGGACATAGGCCGTCTGCTGCTGTAACAAGCCAACGTGGGCAATAATATTATAGCCTTGGAACTGGCCCCGGTTGGTGTATTGCAGGGCCAGGGCCCGGGCGCTGAAATCGTCGCTATATTGACTGCTGGGTACAGCGGGCAAAGGCCGTCGATTGCGGAAAAAATGGCCCTCCACCCCCACTTCTATCCAACTGCGGCTCAAAAAAGGCAACGCCAAGGTAAACGAGCCAATTTGGCTCACCTGGTCCGTCTTGGTTATCGGGCGACCCGGGTCCCGACGACGGCGCCAGGCACTCTTCCAGCGCAATACCAACGTGCTGCCCCCAGCCGTATCCCAGCGATAATCGGCTTTGTCCACCAATCCCACCAGGGTGGTAGCCGGTCCGTTTTTACGGCCATAGCGGTCCAAGCGGATTTTGTGGCGCATGGTCAACCCGCCTTTGCCGTAGGCATAGCCCAAATAGGCCTGGTTGACCAAACCATCAATGCCCACCAGTGGATCGACATAGGGCACCATAACCCCTTCAGTGCCGGGCTGCTGGTTCCACAGGACTAGGTCGTCGCGGATGCTGTCGCGCACTTTCTTCAGCATTTGGAAGACTTCGAAGCGCCCCCCGCCCGGCCGGTCCCAGGCCGCACTGAGCAATCCGTACCATTGCTTATTGACCCCGTCCCCGGCCAGCAACCGCTGGCGCGAACGCCCGGCGGTAATATGGACCTGGGGCCAGACCGCCTGGGTCAAATACAGATTGTAGCCGCGCTGATCGCGGCGATAGGGATAATCGGGCTCTTCGTCGTTTTCAAAGCGGTCGACTACGCCGTTGTTATTCATATCGATGCCAAAGAGCAAATCTGGGTGGTCGACATAATGGCGGATAAAGGGCTCGAGATAATCGGGCACCAGATTGTTGTTTTCGTTGAAATCGGAAATCTGGTCGTTATTTTCGTCGTAGCCCGGGAAAATGGCGGTATCCCCCTGGCCGTTGCCGTCCTCAAAACGGGGCCAGTCGACGACCCCGTCGCCGTCGTCGTCGTCGTCGATAAATTCAAAAAAATTGTCGCGCTCATTCTCGTAATCGACCACCCCGTTCTGGTCGGGAATATAGGCGCGACTGAGATAGTCGTAGTCCATGCTGAAGGTCTCGCCGGCCAGCATCCACCGCCCCCACCGACGGCTGACATACCCGTACCAGGCATCGGCCTGCTGTTGGCTCGACTTAAGCCCAGACAAACGCGTCTCGGCAATATTGGGAAAACGGCTATAGCGCCAGTTGCGGGCAAATTCGGCGCGCCCGGCCAGCCCCCAAAAATCGGCCAGCTCGCCCGACAGGGAGGCTATCCGGGTAGCCGTGGGCAAGCCATAGGCAAAGCGCAGCAGGCGCCGATTGGTATTGTCCTGGACATTGCCCTGGGCCCGGGAAACCGGCAGGAAAACCGGGCGCCCCTCGATATTGAGCTGGCGGTTGGAGGTCATATCGACGCGGTAATCGTTGGCCACCACCAGTTCAAAATCGATACGCCGGACCGTCTCGGGGGCCGGGACCCTAAATTGCAGCAGAATGGGTTGACCTTCCAGCGCCATACGGGCGCCGCCCTGCTGCACACCGCCTTCGACGAACGGGGCTACCCGCCCGGCTTGGCCATCGACCAGCATCACCCCCGAATAATACAGCGGCCCGACCCCGTCCCCGGGCGAATCGTCGGCAATGCGGACGGTAATCTCGGTCACCGAGCCGTCGTTTTGATAACTGGTGGGCAGGCCTTTAAGCGAATTTTCGGCCAGGCTGCTGCGCGAAGTACCGAAATAAGCGTTGACCCAAGTGGCCCCCAAAGTCAAAAACGGGCCTACTTGGACAATGCCCCGCCCACCCAAAAATTGCGTGTAATCGCTGCGCTCTAGCTGGTCGCTGGCCTGACGCTGAGTTATCGGATCGCTGGCCCGGGAAGCCAGCAAGGTCCAGGAGAACCGGTCGGCGGCCCAGTCCCATTGGACCCCGTTAAAACGCGCCTTGCTAAAAGTGAGCGGGGTCAAGGTCGTGCGAATATCGTTGGCCACCGTCAAGGCGGTATAGTATTGGCCCTTAGAATCAGCGGCCACCACCAAATTTCGAAACCAGCCGCCAAAACTGCCCCCCTTCAGCACACTGCTTCCCAGCGGTCCCGATTGCTCTTCGCGCCATTCGTATACCTTGCGGCCGCGCACGACGTAATTACCAAAACGGTCGTATTGCAGAGTCCCTTCCAAATTGGGGTCGATATAGCGACGATAATTCTGCCGCGCATAATTAGTATACCGGTACCCGCCCCACGGGTACAGACCATACAAATCGCGCGGCACCTGCCACTGCCGCAAAATGGGTATTATAGCCGATCCCCCCTCTTCCAACAGCAATACAGAATTGGCGCCGCGCTCGCGCCCGGGCAGCCCCCAGGCCAGGGCCGGCAACAGGCACAAAACAAGCAGCCAGAGACTTCGTATCCGTCTCAATACGCCACCCCCACCAACCTGGTGACGGTCTCGTCGCGGGCATCGCCCTCCACGCCCAAACGCAATACATACAACCCCGGGGCTACCAGGCCGCCCCCCAAGCCGCGCCCATCCCAACTCAAGTGCCAATGGCCGGCGGTGGCCGGGCCCTTCAATAAGGACCGCACCAACCGCCCCGACAGATCGTACACCGCCGCATTGAGGGGACGTGGAGCGCTGATCTCAAGCAATTGGAACTGCACCAGCAACTGGTCGGCGATACCGTCGCCATTGGGAGTGAACAGCCGCCCCGAAAGGTTAACCTCTCCCAACAACCAATCGGGCAGGGACAAGCCCACCACCACATCGTCGCCGGTAGCGGCAGGTCCGGCATCGCCGGGTTCCACCATTTGGCGCAACACCAGCCCACCCCGCTCCCTGCCCAGCACGACGTCAAAGCGTTCCTGGCCGTACAAGGTCGCCCGCCAGTCGATTTCGACCACGGTGGCGGCAAATACGGGCTCGGCCAGCACCACTTCTGTCCCGTCGTCCCCTGCTTCTAAGCGATATTCCGTCGGTGCCCCGTCGACCCGCACCTCCTGCACTTCAAAGGACGTTTCGGCGCGCACCTGGAGACGGTCGAAGCCCTGGTCGCCGGGATTGAATTGGGTGCGCAGGAAATAGGTAAAGTCTTCAGCTTGACCCGGGACCACCCGATGCGGGGCGATTTCTCCCTGCACCCGCCCGACCAGGGGCCGCTCCAAGGTCAGATCGATCTGCCGCAAAGAGGCCGCCGCCTCCGGATCGTCGTTCCAAAAGAGGGCTTCCAACTGCGTATAGCGCCTGGGCCCCGGCGAAGTAAACCGCGCCCCCGGAGTCTCATAGGGAACACTCCAATCGCTCCAATCGGCCCCGGCCGTCACCAGCGTATCGATTGGGCCGCGAAATAGCGGGATTAGTTTTTCCCAGCGTTGGGCAGTGACCACTTCGCCGTTGCGGTCGCGGTGGGTAAATTGGCGTTCCAACAGGTTGCCCGTGCGACTGCGCAAACTCACCCCGCTCCCTTCCGCTTGCTCGGCCAGCCACTCGATGGTGGCGATATTGCGCTGTCCGCCCAGATCGTAGACAGGCGAGCGCATAACCACTTCGGCCGGATAGCCGGTGGCAAAAATCTGCAATTCAGAGAGAAAGCCACCCGAGGAGGGAAAAACCAATTGCAAATAACGCGCCTGCTGGCGGGGGAAGGGCTGGCCAAAGCGGATCACATTGCGCTGATTGGCCGGATTGGCCGGTACTTCTTCCAACAAACGCCAATTGGCCTCGCCGTCCAGGGTCCGCTGCGCCGCCCCGAAAAGCTGGTACCAGAGAAAATGGCGGGTGCCTCTCCGCCAGTTGGGCCAGACGCCACTATCATCGCCGACAAGGCGGATCTGCTCCAGCCAGTATACCACTCCCAGGTCTATATCGAGTCGCCCAAAGCTGTTGGCCCCGCCCCCTCGGTTCCAGGCGAAGGTCAAAATATTGCCGTCAGTCAGCAACCGGCTCAACAGACCGCTCTCCTCGTCGCTATTGGGTACAATCTGGCCGCCGCGGGCGACGATCCCCAAGGCCAGATTATCACCCAGCCCGTCCACCGCTAATTCACTCAGGCCCACGGCCCCCTCGGGCAGGCGATCGACCTGAATACGGATATAGCGCACCGGTCTTAAACCCAGCTCGAATTCAACGTTATAGGCCTCATTGAAGCTATAACGCCGCTGTTCCTGGTAGACCACGGTCCCGTCAATAATGGTGCGAGCGTTATTGAAGAAAGCCTCGCCATCGGAGGTGAGGATCTGGAAAAAGGCCAACGGCACACCGCCTTGGTCAAAGCTCAGCCGCACCCGCTGGGCCGAGACCACCCGTCCCAGGTCGATCTCTATCCACCAGTCCGCCAACGGATCGTCGGTAGCGGGCCGCCAGGCCGTGGCCCCATTGCCGTCGATAAGCCGTCGCCCGCCAGCCCGGTCGCTGCCGGCCACGCGGATGCCACCGCCAAAAGCGGTGGCCTTACGTACCGCATCGGTAAAACGGCCCACGCGCGCCGGGGTGACGCCGTTGGGGGTCATTTCAAGGGCGTTGCCGGGGCGCTGCCAGGCTTCCCATTCGGCGGTGGTGCCGATACTCAGTTGGGCGCTGGCTTTGGTGCTGAGAGCTAGAAAGGCCAGGAGGGCGCACAGCAATGGGGTTAGGGCTTGCTGTAAAAATGCCGGATTCGCTTGAAGGCGTTCTGGGTGGGGCGGCTTCCAGGAGGGCAGTAAACTCGGCCCCTGCGGGGCCTCAGACATCACTGCCCTCCTGGAAGCCGCCCCACCCAGAACGGTTAAAATTCGGTACCTTATTGGAGAAGCGCTATGCAAAAAAGCTGAGAATCTACTCACGCTGACCTGCTGTCTCTGCGACGGGGTACAACGGCAATCTTCTGTTTGCAAACCTCTTGCCGCCCAAACTCAGTTGTAAACACTAATTGGAATTTTTCAAACAAAGAAACAAAGACTAAATGGTCCTTCAGCTAAATTGGTTTACGCCGAATTTGGCGCTTCCATTGCCAGTCGCCCGTTTTGCCGTAAAGAAACTAAGTTGAAGGACCGCTAAATATCTATACAATTGGGACGGCTATAGTGGAAATGGGTATAACTGCTGTAACGAGATTGGCTGAAGGACTTTCTTTGATTTTCTTTTACCACCGGCTGCAGATGGCCAATTGGTGAGGTTGATACCCTATTTGTTTGGCTGGCCTTTGGAAAGCTTTCCTCCTCCAAGAAAAACGTCTATTAGAGCCCTTTGAGGGGGGTGGCTGGAAGGTAGGTAGTGATGTCTGAGGGGCCGCAGGCCCCGAGTTTACTACCTACCTGGAAGCCGCCCCCCTCAAAGGGCGGCCAATTAGCCTGTTAATGCCCAAGTCCCTAACCATCCAATAACACTTCGTCCCAAGCCCCCTGCCATTCGCAAGGCCGCCCCAGCGTCCAATAAACCCGCAAATCCTCTCCATGTACAGCCACCTTGGAATCGGCCGAGCCAAATTTCCACACATCGGGATAGCCGCCGCTGTGAGGGCAAGTGACATCGCCGCCGTAGTGCAAACCGGGTTCCCCCGCTACAGCTTCTAGGCGTAGCCCCTGGCGGTCGTGCTGATGGTGGCCGCACATAATTTCCATGGCCCGCCGGCGGTCCAACTGGCCGTAGTTATGGCGCAGATCGCCCATCAAAGTCCAAAAACGCACCGCACTGCCAGGATTGGTCTCTTCATTGCCAAAGCGGGTCATGGGCAAATCGGTGCACTGGTTGTCCCAGTCAAAACTGTGGTCGCAATAATTGTGGTTGGTCATTACCAGATAATTGCCCAATTCGCCCATATCGCCGGGTCGGCGGATAGCGTAGCGGTCACAGGAGGTTTCTACTACGGCGCATTCGCGGCGATCGGACACCAGAAAATTCCAGGTGCCCGTGCGCAACAGACTGTTGCGGCCAGTATTGGCGCGGTATTGCGGTGTCCCCTCGGTTAGCATGGCAATGGCCTCGGCGGCCGAATTGGCCTGCGCCGCCACGTGTAGGAACAGCAAAAACCACGATACGCCAAAAGCATTGGCGCCCATTTGGCGGTGTTGGTCGCCACCGGCGTTTAAAATTATCGAGACCCCGCGGGCATTGACGATCTGACACCCCGATCCGGCCCCGCCCGGAGTTAAAACCCAAAAGGCATGGCCGCCTGTGGGCTGGCCCATATAGGAAAGCTGATAGCATTTGGGGTTGAGTGGACAGTGGCGGTTGTGGGCCGCGATCATTTCGGCGGCGTTGGGCCCTGTCCCCAGACTGGCGAAACTGCTGCAACCCGGTCCCTGTGCCGGGTCTTTTTTCCAGGGCAAATGGGTGGGATGCCGCCACGACCAGGCATCGTAAATATTGGTATTGAGCACTTTGTGGTAGGGACTGCAGGCCTGGGCATAGGGCGAAGCACGCAATTCCCGATCGGCCCCCTGGGCCACCCCCTGCATAAATTGAATCAAACCTTCGTCTAAAGCGGCAATTTGCTCTTCGTATAAAGGCAGTGCTTTCCGGGTATCGTCTAGACCGAATTCCTCGACGTGGTCGCGCCACCAGATATCGGCCACCCAGCGCACCAGGTCGCCGGCCTGACTGCCCACCTGAAAGCCGATATCAAACCAGGACCCGGCCAAGGTACCCAAAAAGCGCGCTTTGGGCGCAAAGGCTGGATAGCCCTCCGACACCTGGTAATGCTGGGCGCTGGGATTGCCGCTATCATCCGCCAAAAATGCCTGCATAACTGGACTCCTTTTGTCGAGACCTAATCCCAATGCTGACCGCCTTCAAGCTAATACCGGCCACATGGCTTGACAAGATTGATGCAGCCCCGTTAATTTTGGTTCGCTTTAGAAAACCAAAAATAAATATGGTTTTTTATAGCAAATTTTCACCCCAAGTCTCCAGGAGGCCCCCATGCTAATCGACGATCTCTTCACCCCGGCGCAACAAGCCCTGGCAGAGGGCTTGCACCAACGCGACCAAAAAGAGCGCCAGGCCGGCTCCATCGACCCACTGCGACTCAAAGCCGTCAGTCGCGAAGTCGCCCATTTCCTCTGCCTAACCGCCGTCCAAAAACAGGCTCAAACCCTGGTGGAATTCGGCACTTCGCACGGTTATTCCACGCTTCATCTGGCCGCCGTGGCCCAGCGCACCGGCGGTCGTCTTTACAGCCTCGACAACGTGGCCGAAAAAACCGCCGCTGCCCAGGCCAACCTGGTCGAAGCCGGCTTTGGTCACTTGGTCCAATGTCATACTTCCACCGGCCGCGATTTTATCGACGCCCTACCCCAACAAATCGACTTTGTCTTGGTCGATTTCGGTCTCCACTCCTTCGCGCCCCTATTCCCCCAATTGGAAAGCCGCCTGGCCCCGGGGGCCTTCCTCTTTGTCGACGGCTGGTCGACGGTGGAAGAATGGGACGCCGATCCCGACTGGGCCGGCTTCAGGCAACGCCTGGCCAAGGACCCCCAGTATCTAGTTTCCATCCTGCCCTTGAACAAGCAACATCTAATCGCCACCCGCCTGCCGTGAGCGACCTTCATCAACCTGAGGCCATCCTGGCTGCAGCCACGGCCCTGCTCGCCCGCCACTTTGACACCCAGATACACCTGCAGCCACTGGACACCTTTGCCGCCAGCCCCAATAAGCAGGGCAGTATCGTCCTCCGTTTCCAGGTTTCTGGCTCCAGTGCTTTGCCGCCCACTGTTATCGTCAAACAAGTGCGCCGCGATGGCGGCCTGAAAGACGGCCCCTATCGACCCGACCATGCTGAGGGGCCCAATATTGCCTTCGGTTTTTTCAACGAATGGGCCGCCTTAGAATTGCTGCAACAAATCGGCGGCAAGCACCCCTTGGGCCCAGCGCTATACGCCGGCGACCGCGACCAGGGCTTACTGATTATGGAAGATCTGGGCAAGGGGTTTGGCGGCACCCCCGCCGATATTATGGAATCCGCCGACCCCGAAGCCGGCGGCCAGGCCCTGCTCGATTACGCCCGGGCTCAGGGCCAATTGCATGCCTTAAGCGCCGGCCACGCCGACCAATTCTGTCGCCTGCGCGAAAAGCTGGGTCCCCCTCCGGCGCCCTTACCTCCATGCCAGGACCCATGGCAGGACGCCCGCCGCCAGGCCATTCCAGACGCTGAAATAGCCGCCTTAGTCCAAGGCTACCAAAACCAGTGTCTGGCCCTTTCGGTGACACCGCAACCCGGATACGAAAACGAAATCTGGGAAGCTGTCCAGCAGGTGGAAAACCCGCCGCCCGCCTATCTGGCCCTGGCTCAAGGAGATCAGAATGGCCTGGGCGGGTTGCTGCGCTCTGGCCCCCGCCTGCGCTTCTACGATTTCGACACCGCCGGCTTTCGCCATCCCTTGCGCGAAGGCGTCCCGGCCCGCATCACTTGGGGTGCCATGCTACGGGTACCGCGGCCATGGGTCGGAGCGATGGACCAGGCCTATCAACGCGAATTGGCCCGCGGCATCCCCGCTATGGCCCAAGATGCGCTATTCCACCGCGCCATAGTCGAAGCCGGGGCCCACTGGAATATCTTCCACGTCCTGGAGCGCTTGCCCGCTGGCCTGGAAAAAGACGGCCCCCGCGGCGCCTCTTCGTTCCGCACCCAAGTGCTGGGCTGGCTCAATGGTTTTGCCGATATGGCAGAGGAATTCGACCATTTTCCGGCCCTGGCCCAGACCACCCGCCTGCTAGTGGAGCGCCTGGTCAACCTATGGCCTCCGCACGTCCACACGCCCCCGCTGTGGCCGCCTTTTCGCCCTTGAACGAATATTCGCTTCTATGACCCAGCTTATCACCCGCGCCCAGGAAGTGACCCCGGACCACCTCGAAGGCCTGTTGCAAAAGGCCCACCTGCTGCCCCAGGGTTCTATCACCGGCATCACCGTCCAGGGCCGCGACGACATCCAAAACCGACATACCGGTGAAGTAGCGCAATTGCGCCTGACATTCCGCGACCGGCCCCCCGGCGCCCCGCAGCGACTGTATTTCAAAATCGCCCAGGGCGGCCGCGAGGTCGATTTTTACAACCGCTTGATGCCGCACCTGCCCGACCTGCCCATCCCGCATTGCTTTGAAGCACTGTACGACCCGGCCAGCCAAAGCGCCCATTTATTTCTCGAAGACGTGTCTACCACCCACGCTCCCAACCGCTTTCCGCCCGGCGAGCCGCCGGCCCAGCTCGGCCTCGACCAGTTGCGCCAGATGGCCGCCAGCTTCGCCCGCCTGCACGCGGCTTGCTGGGGTCATTTCGAGGACGGCCTATGGCGCCCCGTCACCCGCCCCCACCTGCTTCCAGAACACCTGGATTGGCTGCCTTTTTTTCCGCCAGTCCCCCAGGCCATTGAACACTATTTCAGCAAACCCAAGCAGGACTTAACGGATTTCTTCGATTTTTTGGGGCCTGCTCTGTCACCGGCCCGGCGGACTATCTGGAGCGCCGTCTTCGCCGCTTTTCCGCGCCTAGCCCTCGATCGCCTTTTGGGCGGCCGCCATCTCACCCTTAACCACCGCGACCCCAAACAGGGCAACATCCTCTACCAAAAGTTAGAGAACAGCAGAGATGGTACAGGAGATGACGAGAAAGTCTTTCTACTCGACTGGCAACAAGCCCGCCTATGGACCGGCCCCGAGGATCTGGCCGCCTATCTGGCCTGCTACTGGCCGCCTGAAAAGCGCCGCCAGATCGAAGAGTCGGTGCTGCTTCACTACCACTATATTCTGCTAGATTGCGGCGTATCCCAATACGATTGGGCGGCCCTTTGGCACGACTATCGCCTGGGCATTGCCGAGCAATGTTACCGTTGGGTGCGGGTACGGCGCACCCGCACCCATATCACCGAGCGCATCTGTGCCAATATCATCGGAGCTTTCGAGGATTTGCACTGCGACGAATTGTTGTGAAACTCGGACCGTGGACAACAGCACTTCATATCATATAGAGGCCACCTATGGACCTGATTACTGCCAGCCGTCTAGGCCATCTCCAGACCGTGGAAAATTTACTGACCGCCAACCCGGAATCGCTACAGGAACCGGACCAGGCCGGCGGGACGGCCCTGCACCACGCCGCCTATTGGGGCCAGAAAACCGTCGCCCAAACGCTTCTGCGGCACGGGGCTCAAGTAAATCAGCCAGACGCCTTAGGCCGCACGCCGCTGCATTTTATGGCCGGCGCTTGCACCATGGTCGATCTTATGCAATACCTGCTGGACAAGGGCGCCCAGGTCCAGACCCGGGATAATTTCGGCAATAGCAGCCTATTTATCACCGCCCAATGTATCCACGAAGTGACCGATTGGGGCTACCACCACGGAGTTTGCCAATTCCTCCTCGACGCCGGGGCCTGCCACGATATAGCCACGGCGGTGATTTTAAATGCCATCGAACCCCTCCAAGAGCTACTCAAGAGCCAGCCTGCCAGCGTCAAGAAGGGGCAACAAGGCGGCTATCTGCCAGACGACACAACCCCTTTGCACCACGCCTGCGAACGCGGCAATCACCTAGCGACCCAACGCCTGTTGCAAGCTGGGGCCAATCCCAACGCGGTAGATAGCCGGGGTCGTCCCCCCTTGTATTTAGCCGCCCAGTTAGGCGGCCTTCGCCGCCAACAGCCCGGCGTTGAATTAATCGATTTGCTCTTTAGCTACGATATCAGTCGCGATATCTTCACCGCCGCGCTGTTGGGCGACCTGCACCAATTATCCCACGAATTGGCGGCCTACCCCGACCGGGCACTAGCCCGCGACTTGGGTGGCCAGACACCGCTGCACCTGGCCGCCTGGAACGGCCACACAGAAGCCGCCAAGCGGTTATTAGCTGCCGGAGCCGATCCCAATGCGATCAATCACCGCGGCGAATCCCCCCTGCAACTGGCCACTACCTATGGGCACCGGGAAACCGTCGAAGCCCTATTGGCCAAGGGCGCCCTGGCCGACATTTTCACCGCTGTGGCGCTGGGCCATATACCCCATATCGAAGCCCAGCTCGCCGCCGACCCGGCCCAGCTCAATGCCCGCAACCGCTACGGCGAGACTCCTTTCAGCTGGGCAAATTGGACGGATATTCGCGGTTTTTTCGCCGATGCCGACACTGTGCGGGAATTTCTACGTACCAAAGGCGCTCGGCTCAATCTGGCAAATGCGGCTGCCCTCGACGATACCCAGACCATCCGTGGCTTGCTCAAAAATGAGCCAGAATGCATCCATCACGATCATCTGGCCCTACACGCAGCCGCTGGCCAGGGCCACCTCAATACGCTGGAATTACTGGTAGAATCCGGCGCATCTCTTGAAGCCCGGGACGAAGCCTGCCACCGCACGCCTCTGTTCGAGGCCGTTTTCCAGCGCCAGCAAGGGGCCGTCGAATTTTTAGCTGGATGCGGGGCCGACTGCAATGCCCGCGACAATTACGGCGATACCCCCTTGGTGCACGCCGCCGATCACGGCGCCACCCAAGTGGTCACAACACTCCTGTCTTTGGGGGCCGATCCGAATTCAGCCGACTACCTGGGCGGCACCTCGTTGCACTGGGCCGCCATGAACGGCCATGCCGAAATAGTCGAACTGCTGCTGCAAAACGGCGCTGACATCCTGTCCAAGGGATGGGGCTGGTGGAACGACGGTAAAACTGCGCAGGACTTAGCCCAAGAGCACAACCAACCGGCCATCGCTCGCCTTTTTGACGACCTGGCCTCCTAAAAGCCCTGACTTGCCGGCCGTACGTATCCCACCGCAATTACCCCTTCACCAAATTGGCCCGGTTCCGCGTCGCCCGATGATTCCACCCCCGCAACACCAGCCGCTCGTCGGGGTGCCCATTGCCCTCTTCAACCTGGTCGTGGCCGGCATACATTTGCACCAATACCGTTTTGCGCACATGCGACGAAGTATTGGGCATGGAACCGTGCAGCAGGAAATAGCTGAAGAATAGCACATCGCCGGCTTCGGCTTCCATGGCCAACGACTGCCCCATGGAATAACGGGCGTCTAATTCCTCGGTTATGCCGCCCATGGTCCCGGGCGTGCGCCCTAACCGATGCGAACCGGGATAGACTCGCACACAGCCCATATCGTCGGTGGCCGGCGAAAGGTGGATAATAGCGGCGATCATGGTATCGTTTTCGGTGGGGAAATAGCCCCAATCCTGATGCAGCGGGAAGGGCGCACCCTGTTCGGGCGGTTTTTGGAAAAGCTTGCTGTGGTGCAAGACGATATCGGCCCCCAGTATAGCCTCGGCCCGATCTAGGAACCCCTTGTGCATCAGGGCTTGCAACCAGGCCGCCGAATAGTGCTGCACATTATGGGTGTGCAGCACCACCGTGCCCTCGGCGCCCAGGCGCTGGTTGGCTTCGCCGCCCCAACGGCCGTTGATCGATTCGCCCGAAGCGGAAATTTGTTCTACAATGCGATCGAAATCCGTTTCCAAGCCGGCTACTTCCTCGCTTGAAAAAACACCGCGAGCCAAATAGTAACCCTGCTCGACAAAATGAGCCCCAATAGTATCCATTAGAATGCCCCTTGGTAGATATCCGCAAATAACGTCCGCACCCCGTCCAACAGCCCTTCCTCCGGAGCCGGATTGGGCGGCCCCAGTCGGTGGTTGGGATAGAGCCCCTTCAACTGGATGGCCGCTTTCACCGAAGCCAGCCAATTGTGCTGGATGGCCCACTGCAACCAAGGCTCTTCATAGCGAAATACATAGTCCCAGGCCCCGGCCGCATCGTCCTCGACCAGGCATTGGTAAAAGGCGTTGGCAATATCGGGTCTGAAGGGCGCCACCGTACACAAATAAGCCGGCGAGCCCAATGGATAGCCAAAGGCAAAATTGCGCATCTGACCGCCGCTGATAACCCCAAAATCCTGCTCCCGTGTTTGGCGGATCAAATCGTAATAGTCGTAAAATTGATCGCCATCATTTTTCATACCGATAATCTGCGGCCGCTGCGCCAATTCCACCGCCGCTTCTTTTGGGAACAACGGCTGCCCCCCGGCCCACAATAACAGGGGCATATCAACGGCCCCTTCCAGGGCATCGAAATAATTGATAAGCACCGGCGTGGTATTGCCCAGATAGGGATTGATCTGCACCTTCACCGCGTCCATCCCCACATCTTTGGCGTGGGCCAGATAATCACGGGTCTTGCCCGGCTTCCAAAAGCCAGTGGCGCCAATGCAAAAGGACCGCCCCGCATTGGCCTGCCCCAAGGTCCGGGTCAAGGCCCAGATATCCTCGTCGTCGAGGCAGGCGTATTCGCTGCTACCGTAGGTCAACAGCAAAATGGGCGTTCCCTCTCCGGCCAGCCAATCGACATAGGCCGCAATCGCGTCGTGGTCGAGATTCCCTGCTTCATCAAAACACAAATTGAGCGGGACCACCGGCCCCTTCATGCGCTTATTGGCTTTTGCGGCGCTGTCCATGTAGCCCTTCTCCTGTGTCAGTTTCCCCTTGGCCCCGTTCTTGATGTGCCGGGACGATTCATCCATATTTATCAAGTGCTGCCAGTTATTAGATACCGCTGGCCAAGCCCCTTGGGGGGTTGGCTGGAAGGAGGCAGTGATGTCTGAGGCCTCGAAGAGGCCGAGTTTACTGCCTCCTTCCAGCCGGCCCCCCAAGGGGCGTCCAACCAACTGTTAATTTCCAAACGCCAATTAAAGGCGCTACCGACCCTGCCGCAACATATCGTTCGCAAATCTAGCCCAGCCCACAGCTGTAGAAAGGATTTCCATGGCCCTCGACCAACCCATGTGGATGTGCATCGGCACCTACACCAAAGGCACTTCCGAAGGCGTCTATACCTATCGTCTCGACCCGGCCACCGGCGCCCTGAGCCACGCCTGCACCATGCCCGGCGACAACCCCTCTTTTGTCGCTTTGAGCCCGGCCGGCGACCACCTCTACGCCATCAATGAAATTGGCCAACTCAACGGCCAACCCGGCGGCGGCATCACCGCCTACGCCCTGGACCGCAGCAACGGCCAATTGCGCCAGCTCAACCAGCAGTCGACGGTGGGCCCGGGCCCCTGCCACGTGCATATCGACGCCACCGGACGCTATGCCCTGGCGGCCAATTACGGCGGTGGCAGCGCCTGTATTTTGCCCATTGCCGCCGACGGCTCGCTGCAACCGGCCTCCGACTTTATCCAGCACCAGGGCTCGTCGGTCAATCCGGCCCGCCAGCAGGAACCCCACGCCCATATGATCACCACCGATCCGGGCAATAACTTCGTCTTTGTCCCCGATCTGGGCCTCGATAAAATAGTCAGCTACCGCCTCGACCTGGAAGCAGGCAAATTGGTCCCCCACGGGCCCACCGCCGTAGCCCCGGGCTCCGGTCCCCGCCACCTCGATTTCCACCCCAATGGGCGCTGGGCCTATGTCATCACTGAAATCCTCAATACCGTCATTGCCTTCGACTACGACGCCGAGGCCGGCACACTAAGCGAAAAGCAAACCCTTTCCACCCTACCAGCCGGCTACGACCAGATCAGCCATACCGCCGATATCCACGTCCACCCTTCGGGCCGCTTCCTCTACGGCTCCAACCGCGGCGACGATTCGCTGGCCATTTATACCATAGACCCCGACGACGGCACTTTGTCCCTAGTAGATATCACCTCGACCCTGGGACCCAACCCGCGCAATTTTGCCATTGACCCGTCGGGCACCTTCCTCTTTGCCGCCAGCCAGAATGAAGACCGCATCACCACCTTTACCATCGATCCCGACAGTGGCCGCCTAAGCGCCAACGGCCAGGTCGCCGAAGTGGGCGCGCCAGTCTGTATGAAACTGATCTCCATCACCTGAAAGAACGGGGCGGCGTGTCCAGCGCCGCCCCCATAACTATGCCCCCATCGACCTCATTGCGCCTGGCCGTAGCCGGTTGCCACCGAATGCTGATCGCCGAGCCGACCAGCCACAATTTCGCCGCTCCCTGGGCCGCCCATCCGCAGGTGGAAATCAGTGCTGTTTTCGATAAAGGCGCCCAGGAACGGGCCCAATTCGCCCAACGCTGGGGGCCACTGCCCACCTATGCAAACTTCGAGGAGATGTTGGCCGCCTGCCAACCCGATCTCCTCTGCCTGGCCACCCGCCAGACCCAACACGCCGACCAGATAGAAGCGGCCGTGGCCGCCGGAGTCCGTGGCATTCTGTGCGATAAACCACTGGCCACTAGCCTGGACGAACTCGACCGCATTTTGGCCGCCTGCCGCGATACGCCCCTGTTATTGGCCCTCGACCGCCGCTGGCAGCCCCCCTATCAAAGGCTGGCCCAACTGCTACACCAAGGTGCCATTGGCCCGGTGCTCCATATAGCCGTACACGGTTTGCCCAATCTGATCAATCACGGCTGCCATTGGTACGACACCGCCCTGTTGCTGGCCGGCGACCCCGAGCCATTGTGGGTATGCGGCGGCGGCGAGGCCGGCGACCCCGAGCGCGGCGCCCTCGATCCGCCCGGTTGGACCCAGGTTGGCCTCGATAACGGCGCCCACCTTTCCATTGATTCGGCCGGCGCCAAAATGGCCTTTGATATCACCGGCGAAAACGGCCGCCTGGTAATCCACGACGATGCCCAGACCGCCTGGCTCTGGGGCCCGGGAGACACCACCCCCCAAGCCCTGCAATTGCCCGCCGCAGACGCGCCCTGGCCCGCCGGCACGGCGATGATCGAGGACCTGGTCAACGCCGTGCAAACAGACCGGCGCAACCGCTTCGACCTGGCGCAGATACGCCGCGCCACCGAGCTGGGATTTGCCGTCCACCTGTCCCATGCCCAGCAGGGGGGCCGCATCGATTTGCCCGCCGCCAGAGGCTCGTTACGCCTGGAATCCTTCCCCTGGGGCAATGAGTGATATAGAGGTCGGCCCCCTACCCATACTGCCCCAGCGCCCAGCCATTTGCCGGCACTTGCAACAGACCAATCGGCTGGTCCTGACCGCCCCAACCGGCTCGGGCAAAACCACCCAAGTGCCGCAGTTCCTGCTCGACCAGTTTGACGGCCAAGTCCTGGTATTGCAACCCCGACGTCTGGCCTGTCGCCTGGTCGCCGAGCGCGTCGCCCACGAACGCGGCGGCGCCGTTGGTGCTGAGGTCGGTTACCAGACCCGCTACGAGCGCCGCCTGGGGCCGGCTACCCGCCTGCGCTTTATCACCGAGGGACTCTTCATCCGCCTGCTGCAAAGCGACCCCAAACTGAGCGGCGTTGACGCGGTGGTGCTCGACGAATTCCACGAGCGCAGTCTCGACGCCGACTTGGCCCTGGGACTGGTCAAACTGCTGCAGGAAGATCGCCGCCCCGATTTGCGCCTGGTGGTCATGTCGGCTACCCTCGATGCCGGCGCCGTGGCGACCTATTTAGCCTGCCCCACCGTTGCCGTGGAAGGCCGGGCGTTTCCCGTAGAGGTTGATTATCTAGCTCCTGAAGGGCCGGCCTGGGACCAGGCTGCACAAGCCCTACGCCAATTATTGGCCCAGGGTCTTAAAGGCGACGTGCTGATCTTTATGCCCAGGGCCTACGAAATCCGCCGCACTATAGAACGCTGCCAGCATGCCCTGGCGGGCCAGCCCATACCGCTGTATCCCCTGCACGCCTCGCTGCCCCCAGCCGCTCAAGACCAAGCGTTAGCCCCGGCACCCAACGGCAAAATAATCGTCTCGACCAACGTCGCCGAAACCTCCCTGACAATCCCCGGCATCCGCCACGTTATCGATTCCGGCCTTGCTCGGGTATTGCGCCACGACCCTCGCCGCGGTATTGATGCCCTGCGCACCGAGCCGATCAGCCAGGCCGCCGCCCAGCAGCGCACTGGCCGGGCCGGCCGCACCGCCCCGGGGACCTGCCTGCGCCTGTGGTCAGCCGCCGAGCACGGCAACCGCCCGCCCCACACCGATCCAGAAGTCGCCCGAGTCGACTTGGCGGCCCCTTTCCTGTACTTGCATTGTCTGCCGGAGCGTTCCCCCCAGACCTTTCCCTGGTTGCAACCGCCGGCCCACCAGTCCAGCCAGCGAGCCGCCGAATTGCTGCATCAATTGGGTGCACTGGACCAGACCGGAGCCCCCACCTCGCTGGGCCGCCACTTGTCCCAATTCCCCCTGCACCCGCGCCTGGCCTGTCTGCTGGTGGAAGCCAGCAAGCGCGGCTGCCTGCAGCGGGCCCTGGTCTGGGCCGCCCTCATCGGCGAACGCGATATCTTCGCCCAACCCTCTGCCCGCCCCGACCGCGGGGATTCGGACTTATTGGTGCGCGAAAAAGCCTGGGAGCAGGCCCGACAAGGCAATTTCGCCAGGGGCCAAGGCCTCGACCTGGCCGCCTGCCGCCGCATTGACCAAAGCGTGCGCCAATACCGCGATATCTGCCGCCGCCTGCAGCTCAATAGCAAAGGCCGGGGCTCCACCCAGGAGCTACACAAATGCCTGTTGGTGGCCTTTTTCGACCGCGTCGCGCTGCGTCTTGGGGGCCCGTCCGCGCCCTGCCTGATGGCAGCTTTGCGCCGGGTATCTCTCGATCCCCATAGCCTGGTGCGGCGTCCCGGCCCATTGGTGGCCCTGGATATCCGCGAAGTCAATGAGCGCGGCGGCGACGGGGTTAAGACCGTGCTTTCCCTAGCCAGCCCCATCGAGATGGACTGGCTAGAAGAAATCCACCCCCAGCGCCTCGACTTGGTCTGCACCACCCAATGGGACAGCGCCGAACGCGCCGTAGTCCAGCACGACGAATTGGTCTACGACGGTCTCAGCCTGAGCCGCACCCCGGTTGAAAAAATATCCCCGACCGAGGCCGAAGCCCTGTTGGTAGCGCAGATACGCCAGGGCAACCTGAGCCTGGACCAATGGGACGAAGAGGTCGAGCAGTGGCTGCTGCGGACCCGTTCTGTCGCCGCCTGGTATCCCGAGCGCGACCTGTTGACCTACGACGAGGACGACGTCGCCGTCATTCTGCACGAAATAGTGGCCGGGGCCACCCGTTACAGCCACCTGCGCCGACGCCCTTGCCTGCCCGCCGTGCAAAACGCACTCTCCTGGGACGACCGCCAATTTGTCGAGCGCATGGCCCCGACCCGACTGGCCCTGCCCTCGGGCTTTGGCATGAAACTCAGCTATTTTGCCGCAGGCCCGCCGCGCGGCCGGGCCAAGATACAGGATCTCTACGGCTTAAAACAGACCCCGCGGGTAGGCGGCGGCCGGCAAAATTTGCTATTGGAAATATTGGCGCCCAATTTCCGCCCGGTGCAAATTACCGAAGATCTGGCCAATTTCTGGCGCCAGACCTACCCGGAAGTAAAAAAAGAGCTCAAGCGGCGCTACCCCAAACACCAATGGCGCTGAGAAAGGCCAAGCCCATGACATCCGCCAACCGTCGTCCCTCCGTGCGCTGGTGGCCCGCCGCCGTCCTGGCCCTGTTGCTAGTGGCCGCCCTGCTGGCCATTTGGCTGCCCGACAGCACCAACCGACAGAATCAGTATATCCAGACGGCCGCCGCCGCTTTGCTGGCCGGGCTGTTGGGACTGGTATGGCTGGTGGCTTTTTCGCGCTTAGTCTGGTACTGGCGCTTGGGGCCTCTGGTCGCCGGCGCCTTATTGATGGTGGGCCTGGGCAGCCAATTGCATATCGTAGGTTTCACCGGCGATATGCTGCCGATCCTCAGCTTTCGCCCCAACCCCGATGACGCCTTTCTCAAAGCCCCTGCCCAGACCAAGACCACGGCCCAGGGGCCCTACTCGCAATTTCTGGGCCCTAACCGCAACGCCGTTGTGCCCGGCTACCGGCTCGACCCCGACTGGAACGGCGCCCCGCCCACCCTGCTTTGGAAACGCTCGGTGGGCCAAGCCTGGTCGGCCTTTGCTATAGTTGGCGACCGCGCCCTCACCCAGGAACAGGATGGCCCCTTAGAGAACGTCGTCTGCTACGATCTAGGCAGCGGCGAAATTCTCTGGACCCACAGCGACAGCACCCGCTACGAAAGCGCCCAGGGCGGCATTGGCCCCCGCGCCACCCCCACCATTGACGGCGACCGCGTCTTTACCTTGGGAGCCACCGGCCTGCTCAATGCCCTGCATCTGGAAACGGGCGCCCCCCTCTGGCAACACGATATTATCGCTGAACACGACGCCGTAACCCCGCATTGGGGCCTGAGCGGTTCGCCGCTGGTGCTCGATTCGCTTGTTGTTGTCAGCCCCGGTGGACCGGCCGACCGCTCCCTGGTGGCCTACCACCGCGACAACGGCGCCTTTGTCTGGGGCGGCGGCCAAACCCAGGCCGGCTATAGCTCGCCCAGTCTGGCGGTCCTGGCCGATACGCCGCAAATCCTCATTTTCAACAGCAGCACCCTGGCCGGCCACAATCCCGCCACCGGCACCCTTCTCTGGGAGGTGGATTGACCCTCGGAATACCCCTGCGTGGCCCAACCGCTCCCCCTGCCCGGCAACCGGCTGTTGGCCAGCAGCGGCTACGGGGTCGGCAGCAAGCTATTCACGCTGGGCCGCAGCGGCAGCGGAGTCTTGCAGCCAGCCCTGGTGTGGGAGTCGATCCGCCTGAAAGCCAAATTCAGCAATTTCGTCCACCGCCAGGGGTATATCTACGGACTCGACGACGGCATCTTGACCTGCATAGACGTGCAAGACGGCTCGCGCCAGTGGAAAGGGGGGCGCTACGGCCACGGCCAGCTAATGTTGGTCGACGATTTATTGCTGATCCAAGCGGAACAAGGCGACCTAATCCTGGTCAAAGCCCAGCCCGAAGGGTTGACCGAAGTGGCCCGGATGCCGGCGCTACAGGGCAAAACCTGGAACAACCCGGCCTTGGCCCCGCCCTATTTATTGGTGCGCAACCACCTCGAAGCCGCCTGCTACCGGCTGCCGATGCTGGGTCCGGACACGGCATCTCTGGGAGAGGGCCAGCGGTGAAACCTTCACCACCCAACGCTTGTCGCTCAGACGTCAGAAAACGCCCCGGCTTAGGATTTTGCACAGATTGGCACGAAATAGGGGGCACCTAACTCAGCAATTCAGTGCAGTCTAAATCCTTGAAACTGCGCAGCGAGCGCTCAAAATTGCGCCAACAGTAGTCCAGTCCACCACCGTATAGCGCCGAATTGATCGGGATGAACAAGTGACGGATGGTCGACAGCCGGTAGTCGTGCCAACAATCCCCCCAACTGTAATCCTCGACCCCGTGCCGCAGCAGGCCCTCGTAATAGCGCCGTACCAAATCGCGCACCAAGCCGGTCTCGGGCTCGCAAAAACCATACAGACCGACGTGGGCGATATCATCGGTGCCCAGGCGCAGCTCCCAGAACGCCCAGTCTATCATGTGCACCGAATCGACCGCCGGGTTTCTGGGCAACATGATATTTTCGTAGTGGGCGTCGCCGTGGACCAAGGTCAGCCCGTTGCCCCGCTGCAAGCGGAGATTACCGCGTAGATCGTTACAGGGATAGGCAGCCAAGATGCGCTCGCACAGGGTGCGCTGCTCCCCCGAAAGTCGGTCCCCCATCTTATCGGCGAACCGCCCCAATCCCTTGGCGTACCCTTCCGGACCTTGGCCCCAGAGGATATAATCCCCCTGCGGCAAGCTTCCCACCTCTTCCCCCAGCAGCGGATGGTCCCACCAAAAAGCGTGGAATGGCGCCAGGGCGTCAACGATGCGCTCAGCCTCCGCCTGCAGAGACAGATGGACTCCATCCCGGGTCTGGTAGTGGGTCTGCGAAACATCGGCAAATAGCATATGTCCCCGCTCAGCGGCGGCATCCCAAAGGCCGTCGAAACAACGCACCGTGGGCGAGGTCTCCATATGGGCCAGGATGTCGCGGTGGAAACCGATTTCGCGGTGGGCGCAATTATCGGCGTCGCTGCTCTTGAAAAAGAGCTGCGCAGGCAAACCTGTCACGCCTTCTGCATAGGCTACTTTTAGCTGCGCCACCAACACCGTCGGCGAATTTTGGCTGGACGCCTGTATTTCAACGCCCGATACAGCGCCCGGATCTGCTACATGCCCATTGGCTTGCAGGCGCCTCCCCAGCCATTGGGCCGTCACTTGGGCGATTTCGGTTATGGGTCGATCCACGGCTCCCTCCTTAATTGATTCTGCAATTGCAAACTGATTTATATTTCGGTTTTCTTTTGCGAATCCACAGAATCACCTCCACGCAATCGACCATGTCAAGGCCCAGGGGCTCAGCTCAAAGCAAAAACCCCGGAACCAATTAGGTCCCGGGGCTTTGGGCTCAACACGTCAAAAGGCATCGGGCCTTGCCCGATCAGATCTGGCGCACACCGTCTCCCACCGGCATCAGGCGCATATCACCGACCACCTGGCGCTTTTCAACCACCTCGACATGGGCCGTCGAAGAGCGATAGCCAGAATATTCGGCCGAGACTTCAAATTCCCCCTGCAAAACTTCGATCTGAGCCACGCCCTCGGCATTGGTGCGGACCAGTTGGGCCGATTGGCTGTCGCCCACTCGGCGCCGGGCGACCACTGCAGCCTCCTGCAAGGGCGCGTCGGTGACGCCGTTGCGTACCACCGCCACCAGGGTATGGCTATCGACCGGCCCTTCTTCCACCCCAAAGCGCCCGGTCGGCACCCACCCATCGTTGAAATAGCGATAGTAGACGGCAATACGGCCCTGGCGCTTGTCCCCGTTTTTCGCGGTAAACAGGAAAGGCCCGTTAATCACTGCTTCCCCCTCTGGATCGAGGGTCCGGCTTTCTTCGAGAAAATCGAATTGCACCGCCGGCTGACCCGCCCGCATAGGCTCCTTAGCCGCAGGAGCGGAAAAATGGCGTTGCAAATTGGCGCCGATATCGCGGTTCAAGTCCACTGCCAAGGCTTCCAGGTTGGGCTGCTCCTGGGGCTTAGCCACATCGACACCGCAACCACTGAGGGCCATAATATACCAAAAGCCCAACAACGTGTAGATTGCACGCATAGTGCACCTCCTCAATACAAGGCCGGACCTCCGCTGGAGATTCCGGGGATTGTCCCTATATTAAGGAGGGGTGTCCACCGCCTGTTAGGCGGTCCCGGGACGGGTTGACGGCTCTGCTTGAGTTAGCTTGGCGGCATCCAAGCGAGTCGTTGGGGCACCCCCCCTTACGAATAAAGCGCGCTTCCTTCCTATTCCCGCCCAGCCGCCGGAAGCCAGTGCGGTGGGCCGGGTCTTTCCTACCTTTCAGCCAAATAACCTTCCCACGGTCAGCTGCGAGAGCTGTTCAATCACTTCGCGGCGCAGCGATAGTTGCACCGAGCCGCCGGCGTAGTGCTCGTTGAGCAGGCCGGCCTCGCGCAATTGCTGGACATGGTGCGACACCGTCGGCTTGGACACCTTGAGTTGCTTGGCCAATTCGGCGGCGCTCTGGGGTTCGGCGCCGATGAGACCGGCAATGGCAAAGCGCGTGCTGTCCCCCAGCGCCTTGAAGACGACGGCTGGTTCGACATGGGCCACGACGACTTCCTTTTCCACTTCGACGACCGGGGCCGCTTCGAGGGCGATGCTGGGGTCGAAATAGGGTATAAAGGCGATGTGGAAGCCCATATTTTCGTAGGTCGTCCACATATTTTTGTCGTTGAACAGCGACGGCATGACATAGATGGCGCCAATCTGGTCGATGGGCAGCGAGCAGCCCCCCTGCACCGCCCGCAAGGTGCGACTGTCTTCGTCCACTTCCAGGCGCATAAAGGACTGCAAGAGGAATTGCCCCAGGGACGAGGCTTCGAAGAGCCTCTTTTTCTCGGTGAGCGAACGGGCCAGTTGGTCCTGGACCTGATCCCAGGTGCGGCGAAATACGCGCTGCCAGAATAGATCGAGCAGGGCCACGACGTCGGCCTGAAAGCCCGCCGGATCGGCCACTAACCGCTCCAGCCCCACCACCACCGGCACCTCGGGGCGATACGGGGCGATGCCCAGGCAGGTATACCAGGGCTCTTTTTCGGCTGGGGCCTGTTCGACGACATCCTTTAACTGCATGTCTCCAGAGAGCAAACCGTCGACCAATTCCTCTATATGCAGGGCCCCCAGCAAAACAGCGCGCTGAAATTCGCCGGGGTCGAGTTGTTTGACATAGGCGACCACCCGTTCCCCCGAGGCGTCTGGGGCCATGGTCTCCAACGCGTCGGCCACCAGCGGCCACAGCAGCGGCGAGCCCCCTATTTGTTGGAATCCCTCGTCAAAGGCGGGCGGCAACAGACTGCGCGCCTCTTTTTGCCAGGCCCCGTGGATGGGCGATTCGCCGTCGGTAAGGGTCTGCAGGGCGTAGAATAGCTCAAAGCGTACCCCCAGGACGAACTGGAATTTAGCCCGCCATTGTTCTTGATCTTTGATGGTGGCAATGGCCATATATCAATCCTGGTTTAAGTCGATCTTTTTAGTTAGATAATTGTCTTACTTGGTAAGTATATAAGTGTTACTGGTTAGACGCAAGGCTAATTTGTTAGATTTTTTTTAAATAATTGAAATACAGCGATATTCCCCAATTCTTGGCCCTACCAATACCCGATTCGCCTTTAATTGTTCCGGCCCTTTCTCTTCATTCCGCACTGCAACGCACAAACTATCGGGCTAGTAGGGCTTCAGCTCTATAAACCCTTTCCCGCCCTTCATACCTACGGCCTTCGATCGGTGCCTTTTTTTCATCTAGAGTATTTCACTATTGGATGGGTTTCTTATACGGGAGGTTATAACCGTGCCACCAGATTCTAAACAAATGCGAGACCTGGCCGCCCTCATCAAACGGGCACAACAGGGCGACCTGAAGGCCTTTGACGCCATTGTTAGGCGTTTCCAGGACACGACCGTGGCCTATGCCTACTCCCTACTGGGGGACTTCCATCTGGCCGAGGACGCAGCCCAGGATGCCCTGGTAGAAGCCCACCGCAACCTCGACCGAGTGTACGGGGCCCGGGCTTTCCCTGCCTGGTTGCGAAAGATCGTCTATAAACACTGCGACCGGCTGTGGCGCAAAGCGAATCGAACCCAGCCTTTAGACCCAACGACCGATATCTTCCATACCCAGCAGAGCCCGGCCGATATGTTAGAAGAGAAGGATATGCACGATCGACTCGACCAAGCCATCCACAGACTCGATGGCAAGTCGCGCCAGGTACTGTCCCTGTATTATATGGGCGAACTCTCGCAACAACAGGTGGCCGACTTTCTCGGGCTGAATCTGAGTACTGTCAATACGAGACTGCACGTGGCCAGGAAACGCCTGAAGGAGGCGATGCTCGAAATGGTCCAGGACTACGTGCAGGAGCAGCGGCCATCGCGGGATTCCGGTTTCGCCACCGGGGTGCTCGGTATGATCCAGGCCAGCTTAGGGGGCCGGACCGATACCCTCCGTTCCCTCATCCGGGCAAATCCGGCGCAGGTTTCCGGCCGCGACGGGCCCTTGCAGACTACCCCGCTTATCATGGGCGCCCACCGCGGCAACCGAGCAATCGTCGCCCTGCTCTTGGAGGCCGGAGCCGATGTCCACGGCCGCGAAGGGGCCAGCGGCGCGACCGCCCTGCACTGGGCCGCCGAGGGCGGCCACCTCGACGTGGCGCAACTCCTGCTGGACTACGGCAGCGACCTGCACGCCGTCGATGACTGGTTCGGCCTGGGACCGGCCGGTTGGGCCACGGTCGTGGAATGGTCCTCCCAGCCGCAAGGAGACCGGGCGGCAACCGCACGGGCGCTGCTCAAATGCGGCGCCCAACTCGATATTTTCACCGCGATGATGTCGAATAAGATCGAGGAAATCGACGACCTGATCGCCGCCCGGCCGGCGGAATTGGACCGGCGGATGCGCTTTTTCCGGCCACCGGGAGACACGGCCTGGTCGCCGCTGCACGTGGCGGCCACGGCAGGCCTTGTCGACGCCGGAGCGGCGCTGCTAGCCAAGGGCGCAAATGTAGGGGCCCGCACCGGCTGGGGGCGCTCACCGCTGGCTCTGGCCATCACCGCTGGCCAGGCGGCCCTGGCCGACCTGTTGCGCCAGGCCGGCGCCCGGCCCGATCTGTCGGTGGCAATCGCCCTGGGCGATCTCGATTTGGCCGGCCATTTGCTGGCCGCCCACAAGCAACCCGGGGCAACCGCCCAGCTCACGGGGCTGCTGTTCTTTGCCGTCGAAGCGGGGCTCGACCCCGTCGTCGATCTACTGCTGCGCTCCGGTGCCGACCCCAACGCCCGCTGTCGGTATTTCTTCGACCTGCAGGAGTGGCCACTAGCCATCGGCCCGCTGCATCTGGCCGCCCTGGCAAACCGCCCGGGCATCGCCCGGCGCCTCCTCGACGCCGGCGCCGATCCCGACTCCAGGTCGGCCGACGCCAGACAATTAGCCCCTCTCCACCTGGCCGCCATGCTGGGCCGCACAGATACGGCCCGGGTCCTCTTGCAGGGCGGGGCCCAGGCCCAACTGCCGGGGCAACCACAAACTCCTCTCGAGGCGGCGGATTTCTTCCAACGACAAGAAACGGCCTCCTTGCTGCGGGAAGCCGGCCCATGGTAATTACCGCCCTGTTGCTGGGCCTGACCACAGCCATCGCGGCGCAGACCCGTTTCGAGGATATTTCGCATCGTTCGGGGATCGGACAAATCGGCAGGGGCAGCGTCTCCTGGATCGATTTCAACAACGACGGCGTTCTCGACCTGTATTTCGGCATTGCCGCCGACTCGACGCCGGGCCGCTTGCTGGTACAGAAGGCCAACCGCCGTTTTATCGATCTGACCCACACAGCCTATAGCGAAGGACCGGAAGGGTACAGCATTGGCATCGCTGACTACGACGGGGATGGCGCCCCGGATTTCTTCTCCACCAACTATGCGGCGCCACCGGCCTTGATGCGCAACCACGGCAGCGTCTTTGCAGAGGCCACCCAGGCCGCAGGTATCACCCTGCCCGGATCGAGCAGCGAGCGCTTCAGCACCGGAGTTTCCTTTGTCGATTACGATAACGACGGCCATCTCGACCTCTTCGTCGGCAATGAGAACGGCCGCGACGTCCTGTACCGCAACCAAGGCGACGCCACCTTCGCGGACAGGACCCAGGAAGCAGGCCTGGCCCGCCCCGCCGGCACCCGTTACCACATGTTCGCCGACTACGACGGCGACGGCGATATGGACCTGTTCGTCGGCACCAGCGACAACCCGGATGTGCCCGAGGCGTACCGGGATGTACCCGACGCGCTGTACAACAACCAAGGCGACGCCACTTTTGTAGATATCAGCCTGGCCGCAGGCATCGCCCACCCGCCCCAGCGCAGCGAAGAAGTGGCTTTCTTTGATTACGATAACGACGGCGACCTCGATCTGGCCATCGCCGGTGGAGCCGGCAGCACCGACAATCTGCTCTACCGCAACGAAGGGGACGGCACCTTCACTGAAGTGGCCCGACAAGCCGGGCTTGTCCGCCATGGTGACGCCACCGATCTCACGGTGGGCGATTTTGACAACGACGGTTGGCTCGACCTATTCGTCGGCAACCTCATCAGCGACCAACCCAGTTTCCTTTTTTACAACCAGCAAGACGGGACCTTTGCGGAGGCCGCTGGAGCAAGCGGCCTGGCCCTCCCCGGTACCACCCTGCACGCCAGTGCCGCGGACTACGACAACGACGGTTTCCTCGATCTGGCGGTGGTCAACCTACAACATCCGGAAGCCCTTCTCCGCAACCGCGGCAATGCCCGCCACTGGCTGCACCTGCACCTGGTGGGGACGCAGAGCAACCGCAGCGCCATCGGCGCCCGGGTCCGCGTCGTGGCCGGCGATCTGGTCATGCTGCGCCAAGTCAACGGCGGCGGCGGCTACGACAGCCCTCCCCCATCCCTCCACTTCGGCCTGGGCCGACAACGCCTTGTAGACTCACTGGAGATACGCTGGCCATCGGGTTTGTTCACCCGGCTGGAAGCCCTGGAGGCCGACCAGCATCTGCGCATTATTGAGGGAAGCCAGGGCCACAGTATTGTCGAGCCCAACCGCTGGCTGGTCCCCCCCCCGGACACCGTCGTCGCCGGCCGGACCGTCCACCTGGATTTCAGCTTGCAACCGGCCTTGTACGATGCTGAGTCGGCGGTCGTCGCCGTCCAGGCCGATCTGGGCGATTTCGCAGCCGGCCAGGCCCTTCTGAGAGGCGGAAATCCCTACCGACTGCAGGCTGATGTCCAGGTAGATGAGACGCCCGGCGTCAAAGTCATCCCCGTCACCATCGACCAGCAGACGGCAATAGGCCCCCACCGCACCCGCCTGCTGTGGCCCGTCGTCGCGCTGCCAGCCACCGATCTGGTCCTCTTGGGGCCTCAGTCCGCACCGGATTGGCAATTCACTGCCCGCCTCGGTCTGCAACTGGATTTGGATCGCGACTGTCTGGTCTTTGCCGGCCGGGACGCCCTCGCTCTTGCGGCGACCGGCACCTGGCAATTGACGTTGAGACCCCCGGCCCCTTACAACCCCTTCGGACTGGCAACATTGAATTTCGCCTTCCACCCCGGTTCGATATCCGCGGGCGCTTTGGATATATGGGTGGACCAGATCCGCTACCCAATAGCACTGCCGAACGGCGTCGGTGCCGGTATCGACCTGGGACTCAGTACGTGGCAGGAGGTGGAATTGCCCCTGCCCGAGTCCAGCGATATCGGCCAGATTGACTTGATTCGCTTTGGCGGCAACAGCAAGGGCACGGCCTATATCGCCGATATTCGGCTCGCGCGCGTGGCCTCTCCGGCGACGACGACAAGGGTGGCGGTCGCGCCAACCGGACCATTAGCCCCATCGCTGGGACTCGAACAGAACTACCCCAATCCTTTCAACAGCGCCACGGCGATTCGCTTTGTCCTGCCCGAAAGGCAGGATATCGAATTGTCCATCTACAATCTGGCCGGCCAGAAGGTAGCCACCCTGACCGAGGGTATACACCCAAAGGGACCGCATCTTATCACTTGGAGCGGCCGGGATGATGAGGGCCGGGCCTTGGCCGCAGGCGTTTACTTATATAGGCTACGGACAAGCAAAGCCCAGGAAGAGACTCGTAAATTGGTATTGGCCAGATAATCCATATTGCTGCCAAGCCGATTGGCTGTTTTCGCCTTGGTCCAGAGAACGGCACACCGAACAATAGGCCATCAACGCATCTGTTTGGTATTCGAGTCAATCCCCAACCACAAAAAACGCGGCCGATAGATGTGCCCATCCTCCATGGAGCCCTTCAGGTAGGTCAGCCCAATTTGAGTTCTCCGGCGTGTAACTGTGTCAGTTTCTTGCGCAATTTAGGAATAGCCCCTCCAATGACCTTGCCGTCGCGGGATCGACCAAAAAGATGTTGACTGACGCTGGGGACGGAAATGCCCAGTTGGCCAGCAATCTCGTAGACCGTCATTCCACGATCAAAATACAAATACACAATTTCTCTCTGTCTGGGAGTGAGGTTGGTGGCGATAAGTTCATTCACTAAAGGTACTAATCGCTCTAACCAGGCATTCCGGCGACCTTGGATGGACACCTCTTCTGCTGCTTCGTAGTGCAGATTTTGCTCCGTTGAAAACTGGCTTAGGACATCGTATTCGACGGCAATTTCCCAATAGTCCGGATTGAATTGGGTGGTCCGGTTACGCCTGCTCTGACTCTTGTTATAGGTCTTTTTCAATGGGCACCTCCCACGCGGTTGTTTGGAAAGGAGGTGGACAGACACAAAAAAACGCAGCTCCACGACCCCTCTCCTTCGGAAAAGGTCCATGAAAACCGCGTGCCGGCCTTCAGGTCAGACGGGCGATGGGGGAATTTCTATTCCTGAGCCCGTGATGTTTACTGCTGGTTAATACCAGATTGAGTTCAAGTTGTCCGGATGTTTTTGCCCTGCTCCGGTTTGCCCTGCTCCGGAGAGCCACGCGCAAAACATCCGGCCATCAGTGCTTCATTTTGGTAAAAATTATCTCAACCTTTATCTAAAATCAACCGATCTTTCCGCAAAATCCTCAAAAATCGAGCAGCCTTTCCCACCGATCCGTTTACACTCCCTGTTGCTCGCGCTCCCGCTTCCCCATCCCCTTCTTCCACCCGTTGTCGTCCCACTTCTTGCGCCATGCCAACCGAGTGGCCTGCACCTCGGCCGGCACGTGGTCCCCATAGGTCAGCTTTTCCAAAAACGGCATTACGTCCTTCAGCTTGCCTTCGATCAGACCTACGGCCCCGGGGCGGCTGCCCGGGTTCGTGCTGGTCTCCCAGTGGAACCGGTGTATAAGCGTATCAATTAGGATTATCTTTTCCCCGCTGGTCTTGGCGACGGGGAATTTGCGCGCGTATTCTTCGAGGAATGGGGTCATGCCGCCGGCGTGTAGTTTTTTGTATTTGATCGTCTTCTGGTAGGCCGCCCAGGAACAGGTCCAGCCGCAGGCCGTGCAGGTGATCATCGTCTTATCCGCACGGGCGTCCTCGATGAGTATCTTGCAGTCAACGCAGCGCACCTTGCCCTGATATTTCAGCCTCACATCGAGCATGCTCTCGCAACGTAAAAGAAGCGTGTAGCCCACCTCGTCGACCAGCTCTGCATCGAGAAGACCTCGACCAGTCGATTCATAGAGGCGGGCAATCAGCGATTTGCGCACACGAGGCGCCCAAGTAGGTACCCGGTAGCCAGTCTCATCTGTCATTCTACGCCTTTCTTGAAAAAGAACCGAAGACCCAAGGCCGTGAGCCCAAAACCCAAACAGGGAACGGTCGACACTGTCACCTTCGATCTTCGGCCCATTTCAGACATCAACTGCTATCACTCACATAAACACAAATTGTAAAGCACTTTTCCTGGTCTGCTTTCCGGCAGAAGAAGATTTACCAAAAGGGTAAAACAAAGTCAATGGTATCGCAGCAGCGACAATTGCCGTCAACTCACCAGGCCACCGGAACGGTTGGCAGCACGTATCCGCAACCGCAAAAAACGCGGCCGGTAGATATGCCCGTCCTCCATATGGCTGTCCCAGCGGGTGGTATTGACGTTGTAGGACAACAGCCATTCCCCCGGTGCCGACAAGCTGGGATGGGCCTTGGCGTTATAGGTATAAATCCCCTGCCCCGCCTCCGGCTCTCTGGTATGCCAAATATCGATGCGCGGCCCGAAAGGGCCCACCGGACTGTCGCCCAACCGCACGTATAAGTGCCGCTCGACGTGCATCGAAACCAGCATATAGCGGCCTTTTAACGGCCCATCCGCCACCGGGGTGACGCTGAGTTCGGGGCCGCCGCGACCCAGTGGGGCGGTGGCGCCGATATCTTCGTTCCAACGTTCCCCATCCCAAAAGCGCCATTGGTCCCAATCTTCAAAGCGCTCTTGTGGCACCCGCGCCACAGCCAATTCGACCTGGTCTCCACCCACGGCTTGATAACGGCCATAGACGTAGATATGCCCATCTGGATCGGGCGCTCCGGCTCTTTCAGTTAGGGGCATGAAAGCAGCGCCGAAGTACAGCTTGCGGCGCTTGTCAACGTGAAAAAAAGGCGTATCAATCTGCTCGTGCGCTTCCACCTGCAAGCCATCGGGCCCAATGGGTATCTTAATCAGGCAAACGCCGAAATCGCGAAATTTGAAGCCCTCGCTGCCCGCCGGGTCGTCCCGCACCAACATGGGCATCAGATACATACGGCCATTGTGAACAAACCCATCCTGGAGCCAGTACCAACACTTCCCTTGTCCTTGGGCCTGAGATGTAGTCGGAGTAAACACCGCCGCAGGCTGCCCCTCATTTCCCTGCCCCCAGATAAAGCGCAGTCGCTCGGGATTGGGCTGGCCGCCCGACAGCACGCCCAGGGTATTGTACACCATGGTACTGCCGCGCCGTTGCCGGGTTTGGGCGTCGACTTGGCCAATAAACGTATCGCCGAAGACAAGAATCTGACCCCCTTCTCCCGCTCTGCCCGGCGCCTCGTACCCCGACAACGGCACGGCGTAAATACCGTCGCTGCCGGTCCACCCGTCCCAGCGCTGCAATAGCTCGGTCCAATCCTGGGCGGCTTCTACCTCAAAGCGCAAACCTGCGGCTGTAGTAGTTTTCATCCTAGTTCCTGTTTAGCAAGCTCTATTTCATGCAAACCGCCCAAGGGCGCCAACGCCGACCCGCCAATCACCCAAGCCCCATCCCCATCAACGCCCGGTACACCTCCACTCCCCGCTCCAGCTCGGACAAATCTATCCACTCGTCCGCCGTATGCGCCTGGGCAATATCGCCGGGCCCAATCACCAGGCTGGGAATGCCCGCCCGCGCCAAAGTACTGGCGTCGGTGCCGTAGCCCACCCCCTCTCCAGTACCGGGTAAGCCCAGCCCCACCAACACCGTTTCGACGGCAGCGGCCAGCCCTTCGCCGCCGCGCGGATCGAGCGGATAATCGAGCATCGACGGCTCTTTCTGCTGCACCACCAAATCGGGCTGCTGTTGCCGCAACTGCTCCAGTACCGCTTCTACCGCGGGTTGCACCTCTTCGGGCTCTTCCCCGGGCACCACCCGACGGTCGACCTGAATGGAGCACAACTCGGGGATAATATTGATTTGGCTGCCGCCCTCGATCAGATTGATACTCCCTTGGGCCTTGCCGGTGAGGGCATGATGGGTCGTCAGCCCCGCAATATAGCTTTCCTCCAACGCCCGGATCACCGCCGCCATACCGCTGATAGCCGAGCGCCCCTGCGACGGATCGGACGAATGCGCCGCCCGCCCTTCCACCTGTATGGCCCAACGGACGACACCGTTGTGCGCCACCACCGGTCGCAAACGCGTTGGCTCGCCGACAATAGCTCCGGCCGGCTTCCAGCCCAATTGGGCCACTTGCGCCTCGACAAAGGTCCGCACCCCGGTCTTGCGGATCTCTTCATCTAATGTGAATAATACCCCAATATTATTGGCTCCACCCGCCTCGGAGTACTGACGCAAGGCCCACAGCATAGCCGCCCCGGTGCCCTTGGTATCGCAAGCGCCCCGTCCATATAGCCGACCGCCTTCAATACCTCCGCCCAGCGGGTCGATGGTCATACCCTCAATACTCACAGTATCGAGATGGCTTTCGCACAAAAGCCAAGGGGCCTGGGCGCTCACCCGGTGCTCTACCAGCAAATTGAAACCCGCCCCCCCCACATCCAACCGCCGGGTCGCCAGGCCCCAACCACGGGCCACTTGCTCTAGATATTCAGCCAACGGACGCTCGGGCTGGGAAACCCCCGAAATATGGCCGTTGACTGTATTGAAACCCACCATAGCCTGCAATAATTGGCTGCAGGAAACCGGCTCAGTCATAATCCCCTCTCTTTAAAACGCGCCCGCCGCGCAGGCCCGTTGTCCGGCCCGCCTCCAGGGCGCAAATACCGTTGGTCCAGATCCATTCCATGCCTTGGCTATAGGCCCGCGGCTCGACCATAGTAGCCTGGTCACTGACAGTATCCAGGTCAAAGACGACGATATCGGCGCGTTGGCCCGCCTGCAACAGCCCCCGATCGGTCAGCCCCAAGCGCCGCGCCGGGAAGGCGGTGATTTTGTGCACCAATTGCGCCAATGGCACCACCCCGCGTTCGCGCACCAGGGTACGCAGAATATAGGCCATGCCGCCGTAGCACCGGGGGTGCTCGCGCTCTTCAGCAAGCGGCCCATCCAGGGCCAGGGCCAAGCCGTCGGAGCCATAACCGCAATAAGGGCTTTGGCCCAATTGCTCAATATCCCAGTCAGTCTTATCCTCGCCGTAGAAACTGGCCGCTCCGCCTTCTTCTATTAAGATATCGCACACCTCCGCAAACGGATCCTGCCCCCGGCGCCGCGCCAATTCAGCAAAGGTACAGCCGGTGAGGGCCTGGTTTACCTGGCAATTGCCCAGCCATAATTTATCCCATGCCCCCATCTGCATCAGCCCGGTTTTCGACGATCCGCCCAACTCCGACCCATGCTCTACAATCTCCTCCCACATGCGCTGCCTCAACGCTGGGTCCTGCAAGCGCTTTACCAACGCCTCGTCGCCCCCGGCCAGGGCCCAAGGCGGCAACAGCGATTTGAGCGAGGTCGACCCGGTGGCGTACAATTCGGTTTCGGCCGTGGCGTCCTGGCCATCGGCCTGGGCCCGGGCCAAGCGGTCGAGCAATTCCGGCGACCGGCCCGTGGAGGGCGGACAAGGGGTCATATGCGAAATATGGGTCGGCACCCCGGCCCGGCGACCAATTTCCAGGGCTTCTTCAAGGGCTTCCATAATGGTCGAAGTATAATTGCGCATATGGGTGGCGTAGAAGCCGCCGTAGGGGACCATGACCTGGGCCAGATCGACCAATTCCTCGGTATCGGCATAGCACCCCGGGATATAGGTCAGCCCCGTCGATAGCCCCCAGGCCCCCGCCTCCAGCTCCCGGGCCAATAGCGACCGCATGGTCCGCTGCTGCGCCGAGGTAGACCACTCGCCATAGCCCATGACGGCTAGGCGCAATGCCCCGTGCCCCACCAGAAACGCCGTATTTATCCCCAGCCCCGCCCTCTCCAACGCCGCGAAATACCCCGTGGCCTCTTGCCAGTCAATGGCCAATTGGCCGCGCAACCGGGCCGAATCAAACGGCCCCAAATAGGGTCCTTCACGTCCCACCGGAAACGCCGAAATGCCGCAATTGCCGTTGACTTGAGTCGTAACGCCCTGGTACAAGGCGCTTTCCCCTCTACCATCTATGAGCAAGGAATAATCCGAATGGGTGTGGATATCGATAAAACCGGGGGCCGCCACCCGTCCGCCGGCATCCACCTCCCGCCTTCCCGAGCCGCCCACCTGCCCCACCTGGACAATCGTATCCCCCTCTACTCCTATATCGCCGACAAAGGGCTCGCCGCCGCTGCCATCGGCAATTTCGGCGTTGCGGATAATCCAATCGAGCATGGCCTAGCGCGGCTCCCCCGCCCGCCAGCGGTGCTTTTCAACCCCATCCATATCCAATTCGACGCCCCAGCCGGGGCCTTCGGGCACCAGCAGACACCCTTCCTCAATGCGCAGCGGCTGGGTTATAATTTCGTCGCGCCAGGCAATGCCGGTGACCAGCTCCATCGGCGCGGTATTGGGAATGGAAGCCATCAGATGCGTCGCTGCGGCAATGCCCACCGGCCCCTTGGTATTATGCGGCGAAATGGGGACGTGGTAGGTATCGGCAATAGCGGCAATTTTGCGCACCTCGGTAATGCCGCCGGCATACATCAGGTCGGGCTGGGCAATATCCACCCCGTCCAGCTCCAACAACTGGCGGAACTGGCTTTTGGTATTGAGCCGCTCCGAGCCCATTACCGGGATATTGATGGCGTGCCGGACTTTGGCATAGGCCGCCAGATCGTCGGGCGGTACTGGATCTTCAAAGGCGAATAAATCGCTGGGCTCCAAGGCCCGGGCCAAACGGATGCAGCCAGCCACCGTCAAGCGGCCGTGGCAATCGATAAACAGCTTGGTCTGCGGCCCCACCGCCTGGCGCACAGCGGCAAAATGGGCCGCCGTCTGCTCGGGCGCCCCCGTTTCGGTATACGGGTCAAAACGGTCGGGGCTGCTGCTACTCATCCCCCCTTTGAGGGCGGTAAAGCCCTGATCTACCAGCGCTTTGGCTTGAGCCGCCGAATCCTCGGGTGTAGTCCCGCCAAAATGGGTATAGACTTCGACCCGGTCGCGGAAAAAGCCGCCGAGCAATTCCACCACCGGCAACCCGGCCACCTTGCCCTTGATATCCCAGAGCGCCTGGTCAATACCCGACAGGGCGCTCATCCACACCGGCCCGCTCATACGCCAAATGCCCGACACGGACGACTGGCGAATAATATGGTGCCACAAATATTCAATGCGAGCCGGATCCTGGCCGAGCAACTCCTGCATCATATGCTCTACGGCTGCACAGACTACCGGCTCCTTTTGCGAATACGTGGCCTCGCCCAAACCCGTGATCCCGGCGTCGGTATGGACCTGGACAATGGTCCATTTGCGTCCGGGTGAATTTATCATGATGGTGTCGATATCGGTGATTTTCATAGGTCCAGATCCTGTTTTTTGTTATTATTTCTGAGGCCTGTAGTACAAACATTACGCGCTGTTTGCCAAGCCCCTTGGGCGGGTCGGCTGGAAGGGGCAGTGGGGGAGTGGCGGCGGGGAAGCTGGAGGCCGGGCGGGCGGCGCAGCCGGGTGGGGATGGGGAGGCCTCAAGCGGGACTCACTGCCCCTGGAAGGCGGACCGCCCAAGGGGCGTCCAAGCAGCCCGCCCCTTCCCATCATTATAACATAACCTCCCCAAGAGCCCTCTTATATGACCACACAACTAATCCCTCCCGCCGATTTACAAGCCGCCTTCGCCATTAAATGCGAATACCTCGACGACCAACCCTTCGACAAATTCTCCCGCCTCTACCAAACCCACGCCGATCTCTTCGTCGGCCTCTACCTAGACGACCGCCTCATTGGCTTGTGCTATGGCTGGCCCTTTGCCGCCGGTGGCCTGGAAGGGGCCAACAAAATCATCTTGCAGGGCATTGCCGTCATCGAGCCCTATAACGCCAAAGGCCGCGGCGGCCTCTTGCTGCGCCATTTCGAAGAACAGGTGGCCAAACGCGGCCGCCATACCATCTCGGTGGGCTCAGCGGGTGGCTACGTCGAGGGCTTTTATCAAAAAAACGGCTACCACCCCCACCAGTATATGGCCCGCATTGACCGCGGCTCCCTGCCCGCCACTACAGACCTGACTATCGACGGTCACCGCGATACCGACAGCGAAACCATCGTCTACCTGCCGGCCCCTACTTACGACCCCGAGCGCAAAGCCCTTATCAAAGAGAGCCTCAAGGCCCACGAAGTCATCTTTATCTTTGAAAAGCAGGTCTAACGGTACTGGTCCAGATCGCCTTCGTAAGTCAACCCCAGCAGGTCCCGCCCCCGCGCCGTATTGCAGGTGGCATCGGCCTCGGGCATCCCCACCGTGTGCAGGATATCGAATTTGACCGCCTCATTTTCCAGGGCCAAGCGGCAGGCCTGGGCCAGGTCGTGGCGGCAGACGCAGCCGTTGCGCAGATTCTCCAGCTTTTCCCGTTGACGGCCCAGCCCAATGCGAGAATCAACAATATAATCGGGCCGCAATACCACAATGGGCAGCTCGAAGGCCTCGTGGAATTGGCGGCACATTTCTTCTTGAAGCCGCTTGCCCACCGCGTACAGACTGCCGTCGGGCCGGCGCACGTCGGATTCAAAAAATACCCCCTTGGGGTGCACCGTCTGGCACGAGCCGATATGCACCACTTTCTCTATCCCCTGCTCGTGGGCTATCTGGAGCACATTCCACAAGCCCTTGAGGTTGATGAGGAAGGGCTTATCGTCGTCGGGCTTGGCGCCAAAATACACCGCCGTATGGATGATATAATCCATCCCTGAGACGGCTTTTTCTACCGTCGGATAACTGGCTAAATCGCCGTGTATCGTTTCGCCTCCGTCCCAGCCGCCATCGGTTTCGGCCCAGGCCCCCCAGGCTTCAGGACCATAGTCAAAAGCGCGGAGTTGATGGTGACCGGCCAGATTTTGCAAAACGGCGCGCCCCAACCAGCCGGCTGCGCCGAAAACCACTGTTTTTTTCATGGTGAGTCTCCTTGTTTGCTAGGCCGAATAGGCTAGGGTTTGGGTGATTGGTCGTCAAGCAACAAATTTCCCCAGGGGTCATACTACAGCCTATAGGTGGAGGTCGGGACGCTTAGTGCCTATTTTCCTGCGACCCGGCCATTCCTCTAGCCCCTTTCGGAGCCGCCATGCAAATCAAAGAGATCCGCGCCTTTGAAATAACCCTGGAACCGCCCCAGACCACCCAACCGCGGCCCCCTTCCAAGCGCCAGCCCCACAGCTACGGCCTGGGCCGGCCACTGGACCGCTATGAACAGTTTAAAGCCCGCGACGTCGGCGCCCAATGGCATAGAGTAGCCTGCCTGGCCATTGCCCAGGACGGCACCTGGGGCCTGGGTATCACCATCCACTCGGCCCCGGTCGTGCCTATTATCAACGACCAATTCGCGCCGCTACTCGCCGGCCAAAACCCCATGGCCACCGAAAAACTGTGGGATTTAATGGCCCGCTCCACCGCCCCCTACGGCGGCACCGGCCTGGCCAGCTACGCCATTAGCGCCGTCGATACAGCCTTGTGGGATTTAAAGGGCAAACTCCTTCAGCGCCCCGTCTACGAACTACTGGGAGGACCGCAAAAAGAGCGCATTTTCTGCTACGCATCCGGCTTTGATACCGAATGGTATTTGGAATTGGGCTTTCAAGCCACTAAGCTCTTCACTCCCTGGGGTCCGCAAGACGGCCCCGTGGGCCTCAACCAGCTCGAAGACCTGGTGGCCACCACCCGCCAGCTCATGGGCCCCGACCGCGAATTGATGCTCGACGGCTGGCTCTCCTGGGATGTCGAACATTTAGTGCAGTTGGCTGAACGCCTAAAACCCTATCGGCTAAAATGGCTGGAGGACTATCTGCCGCACGACGATTTGGAGGGCTACGCCGCGGTCCGCCAGCGCCTCCCCTTCCAGACCCTGGCCTCGGGCGAGCACTGGTATATGCCGGCCACCTTCCACAGCGTAATCCAACGCCGCCTGGTCGATATTTTGCAGCCCGATGTATTGTGGGCCGGGGGCATTACCGCCGCGGTCAAAATCTGCCATCTGGCCGAAGCCGCCGGGCTCAATGTCATCACCCACGCCGGGATGAATTACCCTTACGGCCAGCACCTGGCCTTTGCCATGCCCGCCATTGTCTGGGGCGAGCGCTCGGAAAGTGTCTCGCCCCCCGGGGTGCCGCTGGAGGAAATGACCCTATTGCCCGGCACCCCGGCCATTAAAGACGGTTATTTAGTCCCCAGCGACGCCCCCGGTTTTGGCCTGGAAATCACGCTCGATTGGTTGCAGGAGCGCGCCCTGTGAAGCTTGGGTTTCTGCTGTACTTGCTGTGGATAGCCCCCTTGTCGGCCCAACCCGACGCCTTCAGCCTGGGAGCGCGCATAGGCTATCTGGATTCAACCGGGACCGTTCTATTACCCATTGAAGCCACGGACGAAGACGGAGCTTTGTATACCGGTAAAGGGCACTCCCTGCGCGCCAAGATCAAGCGCTGGGAGGCGTATTCCCCCGCCGCCCTGGATACGCTTGAGCTCCCGACCATCAAATACCCGCGCGATCCCCCCCTGACCCTCTTTTACGGCGAAAAATCCACGGCGGCGACCCTATCCGGCTTTGCCTCCCTGCAGGTGGGTTGCGGCGAAACCCTGCCGGCGCACCGCATTGTCAGTCCCTGGCCCGACAGCGACCGCCATGCGCCGGTCCCCGTGCTGGCCGTTTTCGATACCAATCTGGCCCTGCAACCTTTAGCCCCGCTTAGCGCCGCCGATCCCCCTGCCACACTACTGGCACAGATAACCCAGGCTAATAGCCCGGCCAACGGCCGCCAGGAGGATCTATGGCTCCACAGCGGCCCCGTATGGATCAATTACCAGGGTTTTTTCAACGAGCAAGACCTATTGACCCAAGCCCGGCGCACGATCCTCCGACAAATGGACGGCCAGTTCCAGAGCATTTCGACCACGACCCGGAGCACAGATATGCCCCTCTTGCAATCGGCCAACATCAAAAGCTGGTACCGGGAATTTCTCGGTCACGTGCAGGCGGTATACCAATTGGAAGGGCACTTGCTCTTCCTCAGCCAATATTGGGGCTACGAATCCCGGGCGACTTATATCGAGGAAGCGCAAGCTGGTAAAACCGTGCGACTGCTCTACGACGGCCGCTACCGCGGCTGCTGAAAGAATATGCTATGCGGACCGCCCTCATCTCCGATATCCATGGAAACGCAGTGGCCTTGGCCGCCGTCCTAAACGCGCTCAAGACCGAAGGCGTCGATCAAATTGTCTGTCTAGGCGATATCGCCGCAGATGGTCCAGAGCCGAGGTCCGTCATCGCCCAGTTGCAAGCCCTGGGTGGCCCGGTGATTATGGGCAATATGGACGCCCGCTTCTTAAAACCGCGTCCCCGGCAGATCAATAATACCCCGCCCAAAAATCAAATGCGGCAGCGGATCAAGGAAATCCAACATTGGGGCATGGACCAGCTCACGGCCGAGGATCTCGACTTTTTGCGCACATTCCAACCAACTGCAACCCTCGCCTTGGACCAGGCCACCGACCTTTTATGCTATCACGGCTCCCCCGGCTCCTATGACGAAAGCATAGCTTCGACCACCCCCGAGGCCGACCTCGAACGAATGCTAACAGAGCAAAACGCCGCCATCCTGGCCGGGGGCCATACCCACCGACAAATGCTCAGACGCTATGGCGACCAAATCCTGGTAAATCCGGGCAGCGTCGGGGCCCCCATTCGCCCAACGGACAAGGACCGCCATCCAGCCTGGGCCGAATACGCCTTGCTCGATTGCGCCGCCAACGGCCTTGGCATCCAATTGCGCCGCCTGCCCTTAGATATCCATGTGCTTATTGAATCGGCCCGTGCCAGCGGCATTCCCCATCCCGATTGGTGGATCGATCTGCGCTATGGCTTTGCGAGCGGGTAGTTTCAAAGAGGCTAGGTAGTTGGACTGTTTCTTTTTTAACGAGACTTTTGCCAAGGCCTTTGGGAGGCGACGAGGCTGAAAGCGGATTCCACAAGCCCGGGGGCCCGCGAGCGGGCGGGCGCAGTGGCCTCGGAGGCCGTAGGCCGAGAATGAGCGTCAGACTCGTCGCCTCCCAAAGGCCGCCCTGTGCAGAAGGCGAGAACCTCAGGGTATAATCGGCAATAACAGATGCGACGGACGCCCCGAATCATGGTATACCGTCTGCCGGGCCACTTCCACCACCGTATCATACCCCTGTCGCCCACCCGTATTGGGATTGCGATCCCACAGCGGAAAATTACTGCTGGTCAGATGCAGACGAATGCAATGACCGGCCAAAAACACATTGCTGGTGGGCAGCAATTCAATGATATACGGATAGATCTTGCCCGGCTCCAGCAACTCCTCCGGCTGCCATATAGAGCGGCGAAAACGCGCCCGAATAATACCCTCGGTCAAATTGTAGGCCGTACCGTCTGGATAGACATCGACCAGCCGGACAATAAAATCCGTATCCCTTGCCGAAGAAGCCGCCCAGACATGCGCCATCACCGGCCCGGTAACTTCCACATCGGCCTCCAGCGGCGGCGTACTAAATACCAATACGTCCTGCCGCCCTTCATTGGGCCGTTGGTCCCAGGCCCCCACCTCCATCAGGCCGGGAATCTCCGGCGACGAATGGTTGCCCCCAAGGGTGGGTACCGGATCGTCGGGGTCATACTTATATTGGCTCGGCGGCCCGTCATCTGGCTCCAGCCCCAAAGCTCCGTCGCCGTGCAGGTAGTACTTGGTGAATTGGGTGCGGGCCAACGGCCATCCCCATTCGCCGCGCCATTGGTTGCTGCCCATGGTGAAAATCTGCACCGGCGCTTCCCGGGCCATACCTCGGTCGAGGCCCCGCACGACCTCGTCGAGCCAGCGGATGGCCAGGCCAACCTCGTCCTTACCCGCATCGACGCCAAAATCACGCTGGCCAACTACCTGATTGAGATGGTCGCAGGGGTTGATTACAATGCGGATTTCCTCTCTCGCTCCCAACTCCCTAAGGTGTTGGAAATACCGAAGCGTAGCCCCCGGGTAATTATCGTACCATCCCCCCATCAAATAGACCGGTATACGTACTTTGTGGTAGCTATCGCGCAGGCCAATGGTACGCCAGAAATCGTCGTATTCAGCATGCTCCACATAGTCGCGCCACAGCTTATTGGGCGGGGTCCCGGCCACCGTATCCAGTTCGATAAGGGGCTGGTGCCGATACCAGTGGTCCCAGCCGTAGCGTTCGATATAGTCGCGCCCTCCCGCATCGTAAATCCGCCGCGCCGTATGGGCCAATTGCAAAGCGCCGTGGTCCCGATAGCCCCGCTCCCAGGGATCGGGGTTCATATTCTGCGGCACAATCGCCTTGAGATTGGGGTGTCCAAGCGGGGCCACCAGCCACTGGGTCATGCCCCAGTACGATTTGCCGTACATAGCAATAGAGCCGTCGCACCAATCCTGGGCGGCGATCCAGTCGAGGCTGTCGTAGCCGTCGGCGGCATCGTCAAAGAAGCGGTTGTCCACCCCTTCGGGCCCTTCCGACTGGCTGTGGCCCCGGGTCGACTGGCCCACGTAGACATAGCCGGCCGCCGTAAAACGCTCGTAGTCGCGACCAAAACCAGGGCGGTAGGCGCGGGTAAAAACCACCGGATGGGGCCCGTTCCCGGGTGGGGCCCATACCAGGGTATGCAGGCGGACGCCGTCGCGCATGGGCACCATGAATTCTGCGGCCACGGCTTCTGCGCTCATGCCAGTTGCCCACAGGCGTCGACAAATTCCGCCTTGGTAGTGGTATAGCCAATCAAATGCTCGAAATTGCGCAGCGTTATACGGTTGATCCAACCGCCTTCGGGCAGGGATTTGTCGAGGGTATCCGGCATTTCTATTTCTCCGGGAGCATTGGAGCAATCCCGCAGCAGAATCACCCGGTAATTGCGTCCCACCGCCTCGGCGCAGGTATAGTGCAGACAGGCGCGACGGCTGTAGCCCACCACCAATAAGGTCTCAATCTTCCAGCTGCGCAGATGCTGGTCGAGAAAAGTATCGTGGAAGCCACTCCAGATCCATTTGGGAAAATTGCGCTCGCCGGCCTGGGGCGCCACACAGTCCAGATACTGCGGCCGGTATTGCTGCCGCTCCATCCAGCCAGCCAGGGCGTTGCCGCCCCCGGCCTTGGTGCGTCCCCAGACCTCGCCGACGATATTGCCCGGATCGGCCACCAAACGCAAATCGTTGTGTACATAGCATACCCGCATGCCCACCTCCCGAGCCGCCCCCAGGGCTGGGGTGATGAATTGCTCGGTTGTAGCATTGGGTCCGGTGCCGTCGACATCGACTAATAAGAAAGCGCAGCGGTCCAGCTGCAGCGGCAAATTCTCGTAGCCGTAATCGTAGCCGCCCGGATAGTCCTTGTAGAAGCGTATAGGCAAATCGAGTGAGGACATGGTTGCTCCTGATTGAGGCGAGTTTTTTAATCGGGCCCGACAGAATCTAAAGACCCAATATCCTCAAACTGAGCGCCAAAACCAAGCATCTTTCCGCCCTTGATCCAGACGGCTACTAACCGGTATATTCCCCCCATGCTCGCCGTCCCCGAAATACCGCCGCCCCCGCCCCCGCGCATCACCCTGCGCGGCCTGGCCTATACCGCCGTCGGTTGGCTGCTCTACACCCTCCTCCTCAGCACCTATTTCACCTTTATGTTGGGCAACGAATTTTTGCCTAATTTGCCGGCTCAACTGCTGGCCACCTTTATCCAGGCGGCCCACAGTCTGCCGGCTTGGTGGGTCGCCATCCGCCTACTCGACCGCCACAGCTGGAGCGCAAAATTGCTGGCCCATACGCTGTTGGCGCCGCTGTATGTGGGGGCCATGCTGGGCACCTGGATCGGGGTCGCAGAATGGGGCTTTATTCCCAGTCCCTTTAACGATTTTCTCGTCTGGCAATTGCTCGGCCTGTTTTTCCCCTACTGCATCCAATTCGCCCTGTTCCACGTTGCCCGCACACACCAGACCCTGCGCTGGAACGAACGCCAGACGGCCCGTTTGCAGGCTTTGGCCCGGGACCAGGAAATTGCCCTGCTCAAAACCCAACTCAACCCCCACTTCCTCTTCAATACCCTCAACAGCATCAGCGCCCTGGCCGGCAGCGACCCGGAGGCCACCCGCCAGCTCATCGCCCGCCTCGCCGACCTCTTGCGCTATGCCATCGACACCGCCGGTAAACCGTTGGTCCCACTGGCCGAGGAATGGGCCTTTACCCAGGCCTACCTGGCCATTGAACAACAACGCCTGGCCCACCGCCTGCAGCTCAAAACCCAGATCGACCCGCAAGCCCTGGCGGTGATGGTGCCGCCGTTGGTGCTGCAGCCACTGGTCGAAAATGCCGTTAAACACGGTCTGGCACCCACTGTAGAGGGCGGTATTGTGGCGATAGAATTGACGCTGGGCCAGGACCGTCTACAGGTGCAGGTGCAAGACAACGGAGCCGGCCCGCCGGAGGCGGCTTTTGCACAATTGTCAGAACGGGGCACCGGCCTAGCCAATACCAACGCCCGCTTGCAGGCCCTCTTCGGTGCCGGGGCCGCCCTGGAAATCCAAACCCCTGCGGAGGGCGGATTTTTAGTGCGCTTTGCCCTTCCCCAGGACCAGCCATGAGCAATACAACCGCCCTTATCGTCGACGACGAGCCCCTGGCCCGCCGCCTGGTAGCCGAATACCTGGCCGACTTCCCCCGCATCGACATTGTTGGCGAAGCGGCCAACGGCCCCGAAGCCGTGCGCACCATTTCTAGCCTGCGCCCCGACCTGGTCTTTCTCGATGTGCAAATGCCCGGTCTCAACGGCTTTGAGGTTTTAGCGCGCCTGGAGGAAATTCCCGCCGTTATTTTTTCCACTGCCCACGACGAATACGCCCTCAAAGCCTTTGAGGTCAACGCGGTTGACTATTTGCTCAAACCCTACGATAGAGCCCGCTTTGCCCAGGCAGTAGAACGAGCTATGGCGCGGCAGCCAGCAGACAGCGAAAATCTGCTCGGATTGCTGCCCGCCGAGCAGGCGGCAGCCCATCTCTTTGTCCGCGCCGGCGGCCGTATCATACGCATAGCCACCGCCGCTATCTTGTGGATTGAAGCCGCCGGCGATTACGCTCAGTTGCACACCGCCGGCCGCAGCCATCTGTGCGGCCTGGGTCTGGGCGCCTTGGAGAAACGCCTCGATCCGGGCCGCTTTATCCGCGTCCACCGGTCGGCGATTATCGCCCTGGAAGCCCTCGACTTTCTCGACAGCGACGGCGAGGGCGGCCTGGTCGCCACCCTGACCAACGGGGCTCAGGTCAAAGTGAGCCGCAGCCAGGCCGCCCGCCTGCGGGATTTACTGGTTTAGCCATTTACCCTGCCAGAGTCGTCTCTTTAATCGGTTGCCGCTGCGGCGCACGGGGCTCCGCTCGGAGACGCAACCGGCGCTTGCGAACCAGGACGAGGCCGACCAAACCAACAAAACCCACTGCGGCCCCCCAGCCGACGACATCGCCCACCACCGGGTACAGAGTCCACACCCCTTTGGTGGGGACCTGGGCCCACAACACCCGCTCGCCGGCCCTGAAATGATCCATCTGCGCCACCACCCGACCGTACGAATCGGTGGCCAGCGACAGCCCGTTATCGGCCTGGCGCAACAGATTTACCCCGTTTTCCACGGCGCGGAATACCGCCATTTGACCGTGGATGGGGTGGACGCCTTTGAAATCGGCGGCCGGGGCCAACAGCAAATCGGTGCCGTTGCGGCCGGCCTGACTTATGACCGCGGGAAAATCCATATCCCAGCAGATAGCCCCCGAAATAGTCCCGAAAGGACTGGCGTGGGTCAGCAATTCGCCATCGCCCAACAAGGTGCCCTCAAAGGCATTGCCGCCAAATTTGACGTGCTGCCATTCAACCGTCCCCTGGGGGCTTATCAGCAGCATTTTATTCTCCGGCGGCCGCTCTTGTCCCGGATACAGGGTCGCCAACGGCATCGCCAGGTAAATGCTGTATTCCAGGGCCAATTGGCGCCCGCCCGCGATTAAATCGACCTCGTCCCCAGCCAGGCCAATACCCGCCCCTTCGGGCCACAGCACCAATTGCGCCCCGGCCTCGGCCAATTTTTGCGTGCCAGCGAAATAGCGTTGGCGGACATCGAGACACAGGGCCCGGAAAGCGGCGTGTTGATCGGGGTCGGCCAGGAAGCCGTCCCAACCCAGTTCCTGTATCTTATCGCCCCAGTCCCCCACCAGACCGGCGCGACTGTCAAAGGCGGTAAAAGCCGCCACCGAGACACTGTCGACCGGCCCCGAGGCCCGCTGCAGGCGCACCTGGCCCCACAGGATGGCCACCGCCAATACCCCGGCAAAGCTCAACCCCGCCAGCCGCGCCGGCCTAAAAACCCAGCCGCGCTCCCACAATTGGCTGGCCGTGGACGCCCCCCAGGTGATCAAAAAGGTCAGCCCCCACAACCCCGTCAGCGAAACGACTTGCACCAGGGCCAAATTCGAGTACTGGGTGTAGGCCAAGGAACCGAAACTGCCCCACTCGGCCGAGCCCACCGCCAAATATTCCAACCCGGTAAAGGCCAGCGGAAATACCAGACTGGCGGCCCAGAGCGGCACCCGCCCAGCCAACAAGCGGTCGGCCAAGTAGGGCAAACTGCCGATCAGACTGCCGCCGACCACAATGCCCACCAGCACCCCGCCGGAAAAGGGAATAAGCCCCGAACCGGCCATCTTCCAAGCCGCCCCCATCGACACCAGCGAAAGCCAGCAATAGCCGGCCAGAGGCCCGCGTCCACGCATAAAGCGCAACGTAAAAAAAGGCACCAACCAGGCAATCAGGGGCAACGGCTGGTTGGCCTGGTTCAATAAGGTCCCGCACGCGGCCAGGGCCAACCACAAAAACGAACGCTGCCCGGCCGCCAAAACGCTTGCTTTGCTTGCAATACGCATGATTTTTCTCCTCTGCTCAATGAAATGGGTGTGGAATTCACCCTTGTGCAGAGGAAATGTAGCAGGGCTTGAATGATTTTCTGGACGTTATCGATCAACAGCGGCCAGGCTCGACCAGTTGCGGTTGAGCCTGGCCAACAGGATCGAAGCGACTCATTCGCCCTCCTGGGCGGCGGTAAACCGATCCAACGCCGCCTGCAGATCCGCCCGCTCGGCCTCTCTGGCCTGGCGGGCCGCTTTATCCAGACCTACCCCAAAGGTCTCCTGCATAAATTTGGCCAGGTAATCGCTCAAAACGCCTATTTCATCAATAGTGGCCTCCCCTGAGGCCTCGGCATAGAGGGTCTCATCCAGACCGCATTCCATCTTCTTGAGATAGGCGTAAATGCGGTTGTAGGTCCCCACCAGCGTCGGGGTACTGCCCATCAACATGCCGGTCATACTGGCATCGCGAGCGATTTTGACGTTGGTGCGCAGCATATTGTGCATATTTTTCAACTGCTGTTCATTCACGGACATAACTGTATTCCTTTCCTTCTCTGGGTTTAAGTTGCTGCTGCAATAACTGTTTGGCTTTGTGCAAACGCCACTTCACCGTGGTTTCGGGCCAGCCCAGCAAGTGCGCCATCTTGCGGGTCGGCAACCCCCTCCAGTAGCGCAGTTCGAGTACTAGCCGGTAGTCGTCGGGCAACCCCTCAAGACGCTGATGCAAAGCGGCTAGGGCTTCGTTGCGGTCAAAAATCGCCGCCGGATCGGGCTGGGTGCCCACCTGGGCAATGATCTCCGGCTCCTCCTCCCGCAAAGGTACCAGCCGTTGCCGTTGCTGCGCCTGGCGGAAACGGATGGCGCGGCGCCGCGCCACGGTATAGAGCCAATGGCCAAAGCGCTCGGGGTCCACGATTCGGTCCAGTGACCGATAAGCGGCCAACAACGTATCCTGGACGATATCGTCCACCCCCGAACTTTGCCCGACTAGACTGTAGACCACGCCCCGCAGGGTGCTCAGGTAGCGCCGCACCAGTTGGGCAAAAGCCCTTTGACACCCTGCCCTGGCGGCTTCCACCAGGTCTGCGTCGGTGCTTTCGGATTTACGTGGTCCCTCGGCCATGGCTTCCTTCCCTCAACATGCACTGCTACCCATATAGTGCCCCCTATTCTGCAAACGATAGTTTTTTCTTCTCTTTCCATTGTTGCAGGTCAACGCCACTTTTTCCAGATCATCTCTTGCCCAGGAGGCTTCCATGCGACCCATAGAGACCCAACGCCTAATCGTGCGCCCCTTTTCCATGGCCGACGCCGAGGATACCCACCGCCTTATCTACGCCGATCCGCGCATCAAATGGGGCGCCAGACAGGTCGACCTGAAAGGGGTCAAAGAGCGGATCCGCTATCATATCGACCGATCGCAGCAGGGGAACTTTTTTACCTGGGCTGTGCAGCGCAAAGAAGACGGACAATTTATCGGCATGATGCCCTTGGAGTGCGAATTGGCCGACTATATCGTATTTGAGCACGCCCCCGACGATCCCTACTACTCCATTGAAGTGGAATTGGGCTACGTACTGGGCCGCGACTTTTGGGACCAGGGCTACTGCACCGAAGCGGCCCGGGCCCTGGTCGACTACGCCTTCAATACCTGTAAATTGCGCCGCCTGGTCAGCTCGACCAGCTGGGAGAATGCCCGCTCCCGGCGGGTGATGGTAAAGCTGGGCTGCCGGTTCGAACGCAATTTGCACCCCGATTTCCCCAACCGGGTGCTGGGCATTCTCGAAAATAATCTGGCCTGAATAGCGGCCGGACAAGGACATAGGGATTTGAACTGCATCTCTCCTTAAACGCTATCCGGCCACTTGACCCCCACCCAATGCCTCCCTCTTAACCCTGGTTTTGCAGGGGCCGTGTCCCCAACCGAATTTGCCCTTAGCTTCTTTTTGCCTTCTTTTGTAACTCGTCCCTGGGTCAACCAACCCATCAGGTTCAGCTTGGCTAGATAGCCGGTTACCAGCAGCAGAGCCGCCTCCAGATCCGACGCAAAAACCGAGGTCTATTTTTGATGGATCCCTTTACCTATACCGACCGCCAGACCCGCGAAATCTCCTTCCCGCTAGGGGGCATTGGCAGCGGCTGTATCGGTCTTGCCGGCAACGGCCGCCTCATCGACTGGGAAATTGCCAACCGGCCGGCCAAGGGCACCACCAACGGCTTTTCCCATTTTGCCATAAAAGCCGAAAGCAAGGGGCAATTAGTTGACGCAAGGGTGCTGCACGGCGATTTGCAGCCTCCTTATTCGGGTGCCGCCGTCTCCTCGCCCTGGTCGCAGGGGGTCACCGCCAATTTCGGTTTTGGCCCGTCGCGCGATTTCCTCACCGGCCTGCCCCATTTCCGCGATGTCTCCTTCTGCGGCCAATACCCTATGGCCGACCTACAATTCAAGGAGCCCGCTTTTCCCGGGCAGGTGCGGCTGACCGCCTTCAACCCTTTTATTCCGCTGGAAGCCGACGATTCAAGCCTGCCGGCCGCCTTCTTCGAATACCAAATAACCAATTCCAGCCGCCAACCCCTCACCTATACCCTGGCCGCTACCCTGGCCAATCCGCTGCCGGCCAGCAACAGGCATAGCTACCACCACAGCCCCGACCAGCACCTGCTGCATCTCAAATCCGATGCCTTTTCGGGGACCGAACCGACCTGTGGCGATTTGTGTATTGGCACCGACGCGGCCAAGGTGGGCGTGCAGCAATACTGGTTTAAAGGGGCCTGGTTCGACAGCCTCGAAGTATATTGGCGCGATTTTGCCAGCCCCGGCCCCATGCCGTCCCGGCGCTATAGTAAAGCCAGGGCCGGCGAGCAAAACCACGCCACCCTGACCGCCGCCCTGCGCCTTTCACCAGGACAGCGGGGCAAGGTGCGTTTTGTCCTCAGCTGGAATTTCCCCAATTGCCAAAATTACTGGAACAGCAACGCCGGTGAAACGGCCTGTGAGGCGGGCTTGGAAAGCGGTTGGAAAAACCACTACGCCACCCGCTTTAAAGATGCCCGCGCCAGCGCCCAGTACGCCCTGGCGCACTGGCGCCGCCTGCACCGGGATACGCTAAAATTCAAGGAAGCCCTTTTCGCCTCGGATCTGCCCGTCGCCGCCCTCGACGCGGTTGCGGCCAATATCTCCATCCTCAAGACCCCCACCGCCCTGCGCTTGGAAGACGGCACCTTCTACGGCTGGGAAGGCTGCCACCCAGACGCCGGTTGCTGCGAGGGCTCCTGTACCCATGTGTGGAATTACGCCCAGGCCCTGCCCTTCTTGTTTCCGCAGCTGGAGCGCTCCATGCGCACGGCCGACTACCGCTACAACCTGCGCCCCGACGGCGGCATGGCCTTCCGCCTGCAATTGCCCATAGGCACGCCCTTTTCGGGCTTCAGGCCCTGCGCCGACGGCCAGTTCGGCGGCGTTATCAAAGCCTACCGCGACTGGAAAATCAGCGGCGATTCGGCCTGGCTGGCCTCCATTTGGGATGGGATCAAACAATCCATCGATTTCACTTGGTCCCCCGCCAACCAGGACCAGTGGGACCCCGATCAGACTGGAGTCCTGCAGGGCCGCCAGCACCATACATTGGATATGGAACTATTCGGCCCCAACGCCTGGCTCACCGGTTTTTACCTGGCAGCCCTCAAAGCCGGCGCCGAAATAGCCGAGCACTTTGGCGAAGACGAGCGGGCGGCCCACTACCGAGCCCTGTTCCAGCGCGGTAAAGCTTGGACCGACCAGCACCTTTTTAACGGAGAATACTACCAGCAAAAGATCGACCTGTCCGACCGCAAACTGCTGCGTAGTTTTGGCGCCCAGGACCAATATTGGAACAGCGAGCACAAAGAAATAAAGTATCAGGTCGACCAGGGGTGCGGTCTCGACCAGGTCCTGGCCCAATGGCACGCCAACCTCTATGGACTTGGAGAAATCTTCGATCCGCGCCAGACCAAAAAGGCGTTGCGCAGCATCTACAAATACAATTTCAAGGCCTCCATGCGCCAGGTCTACAACCCCTGCCGCATCTACTCGCTCAACGACGAGGCCGGCCTGCTCATATGCGAATGGCCAAAGGGACGGCCCAAGCCCATGATTCCCCTGACCTACGCCCAGGAGACCATGAACGGCTTTGAATACGCCGCCGCCATTCACATGATCCAGGCCGGTCTGGTAAAAGAGGGCATGCGCGCAGTGACCGCTATCCGCGACCGCTACGACGGCGACAAGCGCAACCCCTGGAACGAATTTGAATGCGGCAGCAATTACGCCCGCTCCATGGCCAGCTACGCCCTGCTCAACGCCTTTTCCGGTCTCAGCTTTAATCTGGTGGAAAACCGTCTTGGCTTTGCGCCCGTTGTCAAAAAGAATGAAGCGTTCACCTGCTTTTGGTCCCTGGGCACGGGCTGGGGCCTGTACCGGCAGAGGTCGGGCAAAATTGAGCTGGAAGTCCTGCACGGCTTTATGGCCCTCAAACACCTGGACCTGCCGCAGGTGGCCGCCAGCGTCAAGACTATCCGCCTTGGCGCCCGATCGCTGACCTTTAGCGCCGTTCAAGGTACCCTGACCTTGGCGCGCCGGGCCCGCCTTAAGCCCGGCCGTACATTGGTTCTCTCCACCGCCAAAGCAGAGCCGAAGTCCTCATGAAAAACGAAGACCGCCTGCAACCTTATGCGGCCAATCGGCGCTACTGGCAATACAAAGGCGAACCGGTTTTGTTGCTGGGCGGCAGCCAGACGGATCATCTCTTTTTGCTGGAAGGGCTCGAGGCGCATCTAGACGAGATGCAGGCTGTTGGAGCCAACTACGTGCGCAATACCATGAGTCAGCGCGAAGGCAAAGAACTCAAACCGCACAGACTCCTTGCCGACGGCCTCTTCGACCTGGAGCAGTGGAACGACGACTACTGGACGCGTTTCCAGAATATGCTAGAGTGGACTGCTCAACGAGATATCTTCGTGCAGATCGAGGTCTGGGACCGCTTCGACTATTCGACCCAGTACTGGGAGACTAGCCCGTGGAACCCCGCCAACAATACCAATTACACCTACGATCAGACCGGCTTTGCCGAGGCCTACCCCGAGCATTCCGGCAAAGACCTGCAACCTTTCTTTCATGCGCTCAAAGGCATGCTGCGGTACAATGAGAAACTCAATCTCATCCGCACCTACCAGGAAGCGTTCGTCGCCAAGATGCTGTCCTACAGTCTCGACTACGGCCATATCCTGTACTGCATGGACAACGAGACCTCTACCCCGGCGGCCTGGGGGCAGTATTGGATACAGTTCATCAAGGCAGCTGCCGCCGACAAGGATATATTGGTCTGCACCACCGACATGTTCGACGATGCCTTCCAGGGCGCAGCCGCAGAGCATACACCGCTCATCTTTGACGATCCTGTGCACTACAATTTTGCCGATATCTCGCAGGTAAACAGCCGCAACTACGACCAGACGCACTGGGAGAGACTGCTGTGGCTGCTGCAACAAGTAAACCGGCATCCGCGCCCCTGCAACCACACCAAGATATACGGCAGCGGCTACTACTCTTTTGGCACCGGCGGGCCAGAGGACGGGGTGGAGCGCTTCTGGCGCAATCTCCTGGGCGGCTCGGCCAGCGTCCGTTTCCACCGCCCGGATGCGGGCAACGGCCTCAACGATTTTGCCAAAGCGAGCATCCAGGCGGCGCGCATTGTCGAGGATCTGGTCTCGTTCTGGGATGTCGAACCGCATATGGAGCTACTTTTAGACCGGGCCGACAACGAGGCCTATTTGGCCGCCGAACCGGGTGAGCACTACGCCCTCTATTTTACCAACGGCGGGTCTGTGCAACTCGATCTGTCCGCTACACAGGGGGTATTCGATATAACCTGGATCAGCGTATCCATGGGCGTGCGCACACAGACGGCGGCGGATCGGGGCTACCGCCCGGTGGAGTCGAGCATTGAGGGGGGTCGTATTGCCGGGCTCTCTGCGCCCTACAAAGGTGGCTGGGTCGCCGCGCTGGTGAAACAGTAGCGCTATACCGCCAAGCCAACGCTGGCACCAATTGAAACGAGACCAGACCATGTCCGCCGCCCAACCCATCCGCCCTTCCTCACCCCCCTCTTTCGTCCCCGATCCAGGCATTGCCCGTTGGATGTTCACCGTTAGCGCCCTGATTGCTTTTATCGTCGTCTTTGGCGGTCTGGTGCGTCTCACCGGTTCGGGTCTGTCGATGACCGATTGGCACGTCGTCACCGGCGTCTTTCCGCCCTTGGGCCAGGAAGCCTGGCAAGAAGAATTTGACCAGTACCGGCAATCGCCCGAATACCAGCAGATAAACCAGGGCATGACCCTGGCCCAATTCCGCTTCATTTACTATATGGAGTATACCCACCGTCTGCTGGGTCGGCTCGTCGGTCTGGTGCTGGCCGTGCCCCTTATTATCCGCCTGGTGCGGCGCCGTCTGCCCCCCGGCTCCACACCCATTTTCATTGGCTTAGGGCTGCTGATGGCCCTGCAGGGCTATATCGGCTGGTATATGGTGCAATCGGGTCTGGTCAACGATCCGCATGTCAGCCACTACCGCCTCACCATCCACCTGTTGGCCGCCCTGGCCTTGTTGGCTGGCTGCCTATGGCAAGCCCTGTCGCATTGGCGGCCGGCGGAAACAGTCGAGATCCCGGCTAAAATACGCCACACGGCCCTGGCTCTGTGGGCGGTACTGTGGCTGCAGATAGCCGCCGGGGGCCTGCTGGCCGGGCTCAAAGCCGGACATATTTCCGATACCTTTCCGCTGATGTTTGGCCGCCTCATTCCAGATGCCTTGGGCGCGTTGCGGCCCCTTCTGAGCAATATCCTGGACAACCCGGTCACCATCCACTTCCAACACCGCTGGTTTGCCTTTGCCGTGGTGGCAATGGCCCTGGTACTGCGCCTGCAATTGGGTCGTTGGGCTCCGCTGCTCTTGCGCCGCGGTTGCGATATTTTTCTCGCCCTGGTACTGGCGCAGGTGCTGTTGGGGATTGGTCTGGTGTGGTGGCACGTGCCGCTGGTGGCCGCCTCGCTGCACCAATTTCTGGGACTGGCCCTGTTCGTTAACGCCCTCTTCATTGCCCACCGGGCTGTGCGTCGATAAGCCCATGGCCTCTTCTTCACAACCCCTCGCCCTGATCACCGGTGCCTCCTCGGGCCTGGGACTGGAACTGGCCCGTATCCACGCCGCCCGCCGCGGCGACCTGATCCTGGTGGCCCGCCGCCGCCAGCGCCTGGAAGTCCTGCAAGAGGAATTGCAAACGGCCCACGGCATTGACGCCACCGTTATACCCTTGGATCTGGCCCGCCCAGAAGCCCCCAGGGAACTCTTTGACAAGGTACAAGCCGCCGGTCTGGAAGTGGATTATCTGATCAATAACGCCGGCTTTAGCGGCTATGGCCCCAGCTGGCAGCGCCAATGGGCCCAAGAGCGGGCGATGATTGACGTCAATATCGCCGCCCTGACCGGCTTGACCAGCCTGTTCCTGCCCGCTATGGTGGACAGGGGCCAGGGCCGCATTCTCAATTTGGGCTCCGTCGCCGGCTTTATCCCCGGCCCCATGCAGGGGGTATACTTCGCCAGCAAAGCCTACGTGGTTTCCTATACCCAGGCCCTGGCCGAAGAATTGCGCGGCACCGGAGTCAGCGCCACGGTGCTGTGCCCCGGCGTCACCGCCACCGAATTCGTCGCCCAAGCACAATTAGAAGAGGTGAAGGCCTTTCGCACGGGGCTGGCTGCCCCCGAGCAAGTCGCCCGGCATGGCTACCGCGCCATGGAACGAGGCCAAGCCGTCACCGTCACCGGTCTGCAAAATCGCTTTATGACCCATTTCCTCACCCGCATTACGCCGTTGTGGCTAACCCGGCGATTGGTGCATCGAAGTATGAAAAAGACCTAACCGCCGATATCCGGCCACAGGTTGTGAATATTTTTTACTCCAGTGGGAACGCCCCGCCGCCCTGGGCGTCAATCAGGCAAGCAGTACCCGCCCGGTCGGCTCCCCCTCCCTGCCGATTGGGCGGTTTTTTGTTTAGACTATCGGGCGGGTTGTTTGTATGGACTAGAGAATAAACCGAACTGGTGCTGTCTCAGTATATCTCCAGAAAGAAGGAAGACCTAGGAGACGTATGATTAGAACGGCAAAAACAGAGGATGCAGCGGCTCTGCAGAAACTCTATGTGTTCTTGCAGCCGGAAGATCCTGTATCCACCGCAGAGGAGTTTGAGGCCACTCTTGCAGAAATCCTTACCACGGGCAAGAACATGCTCTTTGTGTACGAGATAGACGACGAGATAGTCAGTACTTGCTACCTCAATATCCTACCAAACCTAACTCGTAATCTACGTCCATACGCGGTGATTGAGAATGTCGTGACCAATCCTGATCACAGGGGCAAGGGATACGCAACGGCGCTTCTTCGAGAAGCGATGGATACTGCCCGAGATCAAGGTTGCTACAAAGTCATGTTGCTTACCGGATCGAAGAGGGAATCAACCCTCCGTTTCTACGAAAAGGCGGGGCTGAAAATCGGCGAGAAAACCGCATTTCATACCCGACTTTGAGTGAAAAATGGGAAGCAAGGATAGCAGATGCGCAGTCGCGGACCGGTCCCTGCGCCAGCGGACAGTTTTGGCAACCCGCAGGTCATCCCTGCCTTAATCCATGTGGGCAAAGTTTCAACCTCCGTCACCACGCTTCTCAAATAACAGGCTTGCCGCCCCGCAACACCGGCACCTGATCACCAACAACCTCGCCGCTGGACACCAGGATGGCCCCGGGCACATGGTATTGCGGCACAAAGCCGCGCCGCGGCCGGTCGGCCGAAGTATTGGGGCCGCTGCGGTGCAAAGTCAAGGAACTAAAGACAGCCACCTGGCCGGCGCGCATCTCCACCGGAATGGCCTGGCGATCGTCCACCTGCTGGGCGTTTTTGCCGCCGTATTGGTCCTGTGTCTCGGCTTCTGCTTGATGCTCTAGCACGCCCCAGCGGTGCGACTCCGGAATAACCCAAATGCAGCCGTTTTCCTGATCGGAATCGGAAATGGCCGTCCAGCAAGTGATATAAGCCAGGGGCTCGGTGGTGGTATAACCCGAATCCTGGTGCCATTCGAAGACCTTGCCGCGCCCCTGCGGCATTTTAGTGGTGGCCTGGTTGTAATACAGATCGGCGTCGGGCCCCAACAGCCGAGTGCAGGCCTCCAGATAAAAGGGCTGCCGGACGAATTGGCTCCCCACCTCCGACAGCGCATGGAACTGACTGAAAGAACGCCTGGTGCGCGCCGCTTCTATCTGCTGGGGGTCCCCTGTGGCCTCAGCCTCTTCCAGGGCCTGGGCGTAGACCCGATCCATTTCGCTGGCCATGGCCCCCAGGGCATCGTGACCAAAATCGCCTTCGCCGACAAAATAGCCCAGCTCCTCAAATTGACTTATATCCGCATCGCTGATTAACGACATAATCGAACTCCCGCTGTGGTCATTGCCCTTGCCAAGAATGCAAACTCTGGTCAATATATGATCGACCCCAACCGCTGTCGAACCCCCTTTGTTGCGAAAGGCTCTGCTTGACTGTCCCGCCACTGATCGATTCGGCTCCCGTTCTGCACGAGCTGATTACCCGGGCCCACGACTGCACCGCCGTTGCCCTCGACACCGAATTCGTCTGGGAACGGACTTATGCCCCCCATCTGGGCGTCGTCCAACTAGCCTTGGGGCCCGACGATTGCCACCTTATCGACGCCGTCGCCCTGCCCAGCCTGGAACCCCTGGGCCAACTGCTGGCCGATGCCAAGGTAGTGAAAATTCTCCACGATGCGCCCCAGGATCTGACCATTTTACAGCGGGCCACCGGCGCCGAGCCGCGCACTATCTTCGACACCCGCACCGCCGCTGGGTTTGGCGGTCTGGAATCGACCCTGTCGCTGGGGAACTTATTGCTGGAATTGAGCGATGTCGTGTTGATTAAGGACGAGCAGCGCTCCAACTGGCTGGCCCGCCCCTTGAGCCCCAAGCAGGCCACCTACGCCGCCGCCGATGTGGCTCATTTGCACCGGGCCCGCGAGCTGCTGCTGCAACGGGCGGCCCCGCACCGGGCCTGGCTCGAAGACGAAATGGCGCGTTTCGACGAGCCCGGTTATTGCGCCGACCCCGATCCTTCGGTCTATTACAAACGGATAAAGAAAGGGCGCAGTCTGCCCCCTCCCGGCCAGGCGGTATTGCGGGCCCTGGCCACCTGGCGCGAAACCCAGGCCCAGCGCCGCGATCGCCCCCGCGGCCATATCATCCCCGACAATATACTGGCCCTGATAGCCCGCTGCCGCCCCGCCACCGCCGACGAGTTGGAACAGATTGACGGGCTGTCGCCGCGGGCGGCCCAGCGCTACGGCGGTACCCTGCTACAGCTGGTGGCCCAAGCCCAGGCCAGTGATCCGGACAGCTGGCCCCAACCCGCCGGCACAGCCGCCGACTTCGAAACCTTGGAGAGCCGCACCAACCAAACTCTCAAAGCCATCCGCAGCCACGCCGAGGAACTGGGCATTGACCCGGCCCTGGTCACCCCCCGAGCCGGGGTCCAACAGCTTATTACTCAGGGCAAGGACGCTTTGGACAGCGACCATTTATTGCTGCAGGGTTGGCGGCGAGAATTCCTCGGCGACGATTTGCTTGAACTGCTCATCGGTCAGGAACCCTTGCGGTTGGTCAGCCGGCGCCGATCCCGAGGCCCCCGCCGCCGCAATAGATCTTCCTGAATCCGCCCCATGCCTTCTGGTCTCTCCCCTATCGACTGTCCCCCTTTTGACCTGTCGGCCAGCCAAAATGCTCTACAACAGTTGCTGTTTCGGCCTCTTCCCGACAGACCCGCTCTGGCGCAATGGATCGATGACTGGTCGGTTTGCTACGATCGCCTTGAAGAAGCTCGCATCCGCCGCGAAATAGCCAAAGACCAGGCTCAGAACGACCAGGCGGTACAGCAAAGACATCAGGATTGGATTGATCGCATTGGCCCGGCGCTGGCCCCTTTACTGGCGCAATTTCACCAGCGCCTGGCGACCCATCCACTTATCAACCAACTGGCCCCCTGTTACCATCGGCTAGTGCAGCAAGCAGCCGCCCAGACAGACCTGTACCACCCTCAAAACAAAACCTCCATCGCTGCTTGCCAGCATCTAGTGGACCAGTACTACCAGATGCGCGGCGACCAACAGGAATCCTGTGATTGGCCCCATCCCGACCGGGGGCGGCGGCAATCGACCTTTAAGGCCCAGGAACAGCGACGCCACCGCGATGGCGAGCAACTAGACGAACTGGTCGGGCAGTTGCTTGGGCACCGCCAGCAAATGGCCGAGAACGCGGGCCAAGTCGATTTTCGCGCCTATCGTTTTGTTGAAATGCAGCGGACCGCCTACAGTCCGCAGGATTGCCTGGGCTGGGCAACGGCGGTCGAAGAGGCCGCACTGCCGCTATTGCACCGCCTAGACCGGGCCCGCACCCAGCGCTTGCAATTGCAACGCCTTAAACCCTGGGATGTACGCGCCGAGCCGGCCACCAACGCGGGCCCCATGCGCCCCTTCGACAATTTCGCCGATCTGTTGGAGGGCCTCCGCCCCATTCTGCACAAACTCCATCCCCGCTTTGCCGCCGACCTCAATTTGTTGCGCCAACGGCAATTGCTCGATATCGAACCCCGCCCCGGCAAAGCCGCCTTTGTCGGCTACCAGCAGGTATTGCGGCAAGAGGGGCTGCCCTTCCTCTTTGTCAATGTCAAACCCACCCCCGACAGCGCCCGCAATCTGCTGCACGAATTGGGCCACGCCAGCCATACCCTGGCCTGCCGCCACCAGCGCCCCACCTGGAATCGCGATGTGCCGCTGGAATTTGGCGAAACCGTGGCCAACACCTTTCAGCTGATCGGCGGCGGTCTATTGGCCGGCCATCTGCTGCCCCCAGCCAGCGACGCACCGGCCCGGGCCGAGCAATTGGAGGGCCTCGTCGACAATCTGGTCTACACCGCCCGGGGCGAGCAAATGCTGCACTGGCTGCATACTCATCCCGGGCATACCCCCGACGAACGGGCCGCCTACTGGCTGGCTTTATGCCAACGTTTGGACCGCCAGGTGGACTGGTCGGGCCTGGAGCATTTTCGCGCCCGCAGCTGGCTCTACGAAATTCCGCATTTCTTTTTCGCCCCGTTCTACTGGATCGAATACCTTATCGGTCAATGGGGCGCCCTGCAGTTGTGGCAGCGCTTTCGGCGCGATCCCGAAGAGGCCATGGCAGGCCTTTACCGGGCCATGCAACTGGGCCACTCCGTCCCCTTGCCCGAACTTTTTTCCAGCGCCGGTATTTCCCTGTATCCCAGCCGCCAATCCCTGGTCCAAGTACTGGCGGCCGTCGAGGCGGAATGGCAGGACTTAATGAAACCAGAGGATCCATGAAAAAAGTGGCCTTTTTATCCGATAACGCCGCCGCCGTCGATCAAGTCTACGGCCAGGGGCGGCGCCAGCGCCTGGAAGCAATCGCCGAGGTCTATCCCAGCGTCCTCACAGCGGCCAATATCGACCAGCATTTGGACCAACTGCAAGGCCTGGAAGCCCTCTTTTCCACCTGGGGCATGCCCAATCTCTCCCCCGCCCAACTCGACCGGCTGAAAAACTTGCAGATGGTCTTTTACGCGGCGGGTTCGGTGCAGAGTTTTGCCGCCCCGCTCTTGCAAAGGGGTATCCAGGTAGCGGCGGCCTGGCACGCCAATGCCGTCCCCGTGGCCGAATACACCCTGGCCCAGATCCTGCTGGCCAATAAAGGATTTTTCCGCAATGTTCAAGCCTGCACAACGCCTGCAGGCCGGCAGACAGCGTACCGCGGTCGGGGAAACTTTGGCGCCACCGTGGCGTTATTGGGCTTGGGGGCTGTCGGCCTTAAAGTGCGGGAATTGTTGCGCCCATTCGAGCTTGAAATTGTCGTCTTCGACCCTTTCCTGCCCCCGCAACGGGCCCGCCAATTGGACGTAAAATTGGTATCTCTGGAAGAAGCCTTTGGCCGCGGCGACGTGGTCAGCAACCACCTGGCCAATAATCCAGGGACCCGGCATATGATCGACCAACGGCATTTTGGCGCCCTGCAGGACCACGCCGTCTTCATCAATACCGGGCGCGGCGCCACCCTGGTCGAGGCCGATCTGGCCACCGAATTGGCCGCCCGCCCTTCCCTTACCGCCCTGCTCGATGTCACCGATCCGGAGCCGCCGGCAGCCGACTCGCCTCTTTACCAGTTGTCCAACGCGCACCTGACTACCCATATCGCCGGCTCGCTGAACGACGAGGTGGTGCGCATGGCCGACTATATGCTGGAGGAATTTAGCGCCTGGGAACAGGGCCAACCGCTGCGTTACAGTGTCTCGCAGGAAATGCTGGAGACTATGGCTTAGCCAACAACGTGTTTCAGTACTGGCCCCAACCCATCCCTTCCCACTTGGCCAACCATTCACGGCAAGCGGTCGCCCCCTGCCGACTGCGGCCGACAAACCCCATCCGCAAACCCGATTCCGTCGCCGTGGCCAAGGCTTCGTAGCGGAAGTCCATAGACCACCGCACCGCCTGAGTCTGGTTGGGCAGGGCCCGATGCGGCGTCAATTGGGTGAAGCAAAGGGCATCCCCCGCCGCCATGGGCACGGTTTTGCCTGGCAATTGATCCCATTCTTGCCGGTCAATGCCCTTGAAGCCCGTTTCCTCGTCGTGGTAGTCGGCAAATAGTACCCCTTTGTGCTGCCGGGGCGCCACTTTCATACAACTATTGGTCTGATCGACATCTTGCAGGGGGAACCAGATACTCACCACGTGCACAGACTCGGCGTCGCGGTAGTATTGGGCGTCCTGGTGCCAGGGGGTATCGGTCCATTTTTGCGCCGGCAATTTGGGTCGGGCATTGAAAATGCCGTGCACCAGTATTTCGTCGGTGCCCAGCAAGCCGGCGGCTAGATCGAGCAGGGCCGGGTGGGCCAACAGCCGATACATGGCCGGCCCCACCAGATCGCGGCGAGGGCTGCGGCTGTAGGTGGGTTGCCCGGCTTTATGCCACAACTGCAGGAGCCGGTCGGTAAAACCGAATTGCTCGCCGCGGTTTTCAAGGCGCCCTTCGGCGATCCAGTGATCGGCCAAGGTATCGACCCACTCTTCCAGTACTTCTCTGGCCCCGTCCAATACCTCCTGAGGCACCACCCCCGGCACGTGCACATACCCTTCTTGGCGGTATTGTTCAAACTGTTGCGCTTTGAGCATGTCTTATTGTCCCATTCTGCTTTTGCCCATAGTCAACTAACTCAGCTGCACAACATCCTGCTTAGCGACTTCTTTGACCTCAGTAAAATGCGCAGGTGCCATCAACTCCAAGATCTCGGGCGAGAGCCGATCATACAGTTCTTGGGGCACATTGGGCTTGCCCTTGAATTGCGGCCGGTAGCGCAGCACCAGCACCCGGCGCTGGCGATCTTTGGGCTGCCACTGCAAGGTGCCGTGGGCCAGCATCTCGGTCATCACCACCGCATCGCCTGCCCGGGGCGTTATATTGACCACGTTGGCCGGCAGATCCGCCAAACCGGCCGTGGTACCGCCGTTGAACAAATGATCGGGCCGCTCGAAGGCCGCCTTGTGCGAACCCGGCACCACCAGCAACCCGCCATCGCCGGGGAAGACGTCGTCGAAATAGGGAAAGACGACAAAGTCGTCGCAGAAGATGCGCCCCTCCCGGGTGTCGTAGCGCGTGCTCTGCCAGCCGAAGTCCTCGCGGGCGCAATGTAGCCTGAGCGGCTCGTGCTGGTGTCCATCCACCAAGAGGGTGCCGCGACTAAAGGCCGGCCGATCGTGGGTAAATTCGCGTACGATGGGCCACCACCCCGGATGTACGACCAGGGCTTCGAGGGCCTTGTCAAAGGCAAAACCATTGGCGTAGGATTTGCCGTCCTCCGAGCAGCTAAAGCCCTCGGGCAGCTCCTCCGGCGGAGTCCCCATATAGCGGTCGACGGCGGCTCGGGCAGCGGCTAACTCCCGAGAGCTAAGGACGTTGGGCAAGTGCAGATAGCCGTTGATATCGAATAAATATCGCTGTTCCGGTGTCATAGTTTCCTCGGAGGAATGGGCGGCGGGCAGTCGTACCGTTGGTGGTCTATTTATCCGCCGACCCAATGACGCAGGGCCGTATCCAAAGCCCCCCGGTGCGCCGCCGCCCGTTGTTCCAAGGGCCAGCGGGTGGGCGTTTCCAGAATAAGCGCGTGGCGGACACAGTGGTGCAACAGATAGGGCCCCAACCCGGATGTGCCCCAGGACGGGGAAATTTCGTAGACTCCGCGGGATACGGGCTGGCTGTCTTCACCACTGTCGGGGTCGATAGGCCCCACCGTTTCCACCCGCTTTATCACCGCCGGACCGGCGGGCTCCCCCTGGTGCAGCCCTTCGTACATATAAAACCCGTTGGCTTCCCAATCTTCGTGGCAATCGATGCCGACATCTAGGTCCAAATCCTGCACCAGTTGTTTTATTAGCCGCACTTCGGGCTCATCGTCGCTGTCGAAAGCGCGGTTGATATCGACCCCGGCCGCATTCTCACGCTGGTCGCGGCTATAACCACTGGGATTGACGCAGGGCACCACGGTGAATTCCACGGCGGCCGTCCAGGTCAGAATATCTTCTTCGAGAAAGCCCAGAACCGCCTCCACTCCGGCCGGCTCGTCGCCGTGCACCCCACCGGTAAGCAGCACCCGCAGGCGGGGTTCTTCTTTGCCCCGGACCACCAGGCGAAATACCGGCAAACCATCGATAGCCCCCAGACTGTCCAAGGTCCCCACCTTATCGGCCAGGGCTTCCACCCGGCGCACCACCTCTTCGTACGAACGCTTTTCCATTTAGCCGGCCCGCTCTTTCTTTTTTTCCGCCAACCAGACCTCAAAGGCCGCCTGCAATTCGCTTTGCCGCTGGCTTTTGGCCTGGGGGGTATTCAACGGCTCTGGCCCGTGGAAGACGTTGTAGTGCAATAGGGCCAGGCCAGCGTCGACCGATAGGTGCTGGCCGGTAATATAGCCGGCCTCCGCCGAGGCCAGGAATAACGCCGCCTGGGCGATGGCCACCGGGTCGGTGGGCACAGGAAGGGGCAAGTGGCGCATATCGCTGCCGAAACGTTCCTCGAATTCGGCCAGGTATTCCTCGCCCAATTCATCCAGTACCGTCATGGTGCGCCCCGAAACGCCCCCCGGACAGACAGCGTTGACGCGCACTTTATGGGGCCACAGTTCAACCGCCATGCTGCGCACCGCCCCCAACAATCCGGCCTTGGCCGCCCCGTAGGCCGGATGGCCGGGGACCCCTACCAAAGCCTGCACCGAGGAGGTCGCAACAATGGCACCGCCCCCGGCCGCCCGCATATGGGGCAAACAATAATGGGCCCCTTCCATCAGCGCCATAAGATTGACGGCGAGCAGTCTTTCGGCCCCGGCCCGGTCGAATTCGGCAATAGTCCCAGACGCCCCGGCATTGGCGTTGCTCAGGTAAATATCGAGCCGCCCGTAGGCCTCTGCCGCCCCATCGATGCCCCTTCGCAAGCCCTCAGTGGTACTGACATCGCCGTCAATAAAGAGGGCTTTTCCACCGGCCGCCTCAATCAGCCGCACGGTTTCTCCCCCCCCTTCCGCATTGACATCAAGGACCACGACACCGGCCCCTTCGCGGGCGAATAGCCGGGCCATATCACGGCCTATATTGCTGCCGGCCCCGGTGATCAGGGCCACTTTATCCTGCAGGCGCATACGCGTCTCCATAAGGTCAATCCACCGTCATTTCTGCGTCGCCAGCCCGCGTTGGGGTGATATCGGTAAAACCAATGGACAAGGTAAAGGCGGTCTCGTCGTAGGCGTCTACCCAATGCGGCGCCCGACAGGGGCTCCACACCGCATCGCCCGGGGTCAATTCGCAGGTGAGGATATCGTCGGGGGTCAATGCCTCGGGCCGCACCATGCCATCGTGGGCCTGGGCCAAGACCGCCTCGCCGCACCAACGCTGCGGCTCTTTGAGGCTGTGGAAGCGCTTGCGCCCGTGCAATTGCACGATAAGCACCGAGGAGGGGTCCCAATGATAATTGGTCGAGCAGCCCGGGCCACTCAAAAAGAGGATTGGATAGACCCGTTTCCAGCCCAGGCCGGCCTGGCGCCAGTGCCCGACCAGGGGCAGGTAGACTTGCTCGATAATATCGTGCAACGCCCCGCCGGGTTGGCGCATGGACCCCAGGTCGAAAATGGACATGTGGATAGGCGCCTCTACGGCTTGTTCCAGAGGCAGGGCGCGGAAATCAGCCTCGGGCTCTTCCAGGCAATCGTGCAGCACCCGCGAGCGCCGGCCGCTGGCAATGCGCACTTTGTCGTGCTGCCGGGCCTGATCGACCACGGCGGCCAGGTCGGGCGGCGGCACGGCAAAGGGGAAAACCTCGCCCTTAGCCACAAGGGCGACATCGCTTTCCAGGCTGGGGAGAAATTGGTCGAAGGTCGAGACTGTTTGCATGGAGCTGCTCCGTGCTTTATTAGTAGATTACATTCGGATTGCTTGCCCCTTGGGCGGGCCGGCTTCCAGAGGCCGTGATGCCCGCTTGCGGCCTTCCCTACCCCACCCGGCTGCGCCGCCCGCCCGGCCTCCAGCTGCCCCGCTCCCTGCCCCCACGGCCCCTTCCAGCCGACCCACCCAAGGGGCTCTGTCGATGGTATCTCATTTAATATTCAGTCTGCAATAGTATTGTCTAAGGCGTTTCCAATAAAAAAGTCGTTCCATAGGGGCGGTTGGGTTATCTTGGGTTCCCCCAACCAGGAGAATCGCCCATGGGACTGAGTGAAGCCGAGAAAGTTACCTATATCGAAACGGCACAG
>WLWI01000161.1_pt1 | contig 92031 bp, 87 predicted proteins | sample 6701501 | NCBI WGS metagenome assembly WLWI01 (sample SAMN12718690, study PRJNA515312) | sponge metagenome | isolation source: marine sponge | host: Mycale hentscheli | place: New Zealand: South Island, Marlborough, Capsize Point | collected 2014-11-01 | reverse complement strand
AGTCGTCTCACTTGTTGATCCGTAACCATCCAGACCTCCTTGAAAGGATCTCTGGCTAGGATACGGAGGGGCGATGAAACCGGGAATTCTAATGGTCGTCAGCTGGATTTATAAATGTCGTTAATCACCTGGTTCCAGCTCTTCGATCTGGGGCGGGTCGGAGCTGTGCACGGCAAAAGCGCGTTGGCTGTCGGCACAAATGAGATTGAAGGAATTATAGGCCTGTTGGCGCAGGTGTCCTTGCAGCCAGTGCCGCGCCTGAACGGCGGTGGGATGCTCCAGTACGTCGAGGCAGAGTAGACCCCGCGACCGCCTATCCGGATCTGCGTTGCCCGTCCGTCCATTGGTGAGTGCGACGAGGACGCCGTTGCGGTTGATCCCTTGCCAGGTACCCCCGGCCACCAGGTCCTGGCCAGCGAAAATATAGGGCCTGTCTTCCAGCCAGGCTGGGCGCCTGGCCCTCCGGCTATAGACTTCTTCGCGATTGGCCGCCATCGCCAACGGATAGTCGGGTACGGTGTGGTAAAACAGGGCGCACAGGCACATGGCAGGGTGGGGAAAGAGGGGCGAGGGCCTTTATCGACCAGTTTAAAAGGCTTCCCTTGCCCTGTCAAGCAGTCGCTTGACAGGGCAAGGGAATTGCCGATTTTTTTGGATCCCCACCAGACGCCGGACTGCAAAGGAGAAGGGCCAACAAGCTATGGGGGCAATCGTCGTGATTACGGCTACCGCTTTTGAACAGGAGGTCCTGGTCGCCGAGTTGCGCGATCGGGTGCGCCAGATAGTGGCCGGCAAAGTATGGCATAGCGGTCGTTTGCAGGGAAGGCCTGTACGCTTGCTGGAGACGGGGATTGGCGCGGTGAATACGGCTCATACCCTCACTTGTCTGCTGCAGGCCGAAGACCCCGATCTGGTATTGCAGGTGGGCGTCGGCGGCGCCTATCTGGAGGCCGGCCTGGCGTTGGGCGATCTGGTGTTGGCCAGCCGTGAAGTATACGGAGATTTTGGCGTCCGCACCCGGGAAGGGTGGCAGGGCGGCGAACTCATTGGCATTCCGCTTTTGGCCACTGACGAGCCGGTCTACAATCATTTGGCCCTCGATCCAGATTTGCTGCGGCAAGCCGAAAAGATATTGCAGGAGTCCGGCGAAAAAGTAGCCGCCAGCGGTACCTTCGTCACCGTCCAGGAGTGCAGCGGCAGCGAGGAACTGGGGCGCCAACGGGCCGCTTTATTCGGTGCTATTTGCGAGAATATGGAAGGGGCCGCCGCCGCCCATATCTGCCGGCTGTACCAAGTGCCCTTTGTCGAGGTGCGCAGCATCAGCAATCAGGTGGAGGACCGCCGCCGGGAAGAGTGGGATCTGCCGGGGGCGATAGCCCGGGCGCAGCGGGCGGCCCGGCACTTGGTCGCCGGCCTGGCCCTATGAAACACATTGTCCCTTCGCCGAGAAAGCCTTTGCTATGAAGCCTGTTTCCCTGGGATACTCCCCCTGTCCCAACGATACATTCATTTTTTACGCCCTGGTCCACGGGCGTATAGCCGGTGCCCCGCCGGTCGAGGAAGTGCTGGAGGATATTGCCACCCTCAATCAGCTGGCTTTGGAGGGCCGCCTCGATATGACCAAGATCTCCTTTCACGCCCTGGCCCATCTGCGGCGCGAGTATTGTCTGCTGCATGCGGGCGGGGCTCTGGGACGCGGTTGCGGGCCCTTGGTGGTGGCCCAGCGAGCATTTGCCGCCGCTGAATTGAGCGGTAAAAAGATTGCCATTCCAGGTCGTTTGACCACGGCCGCTTTATTGCTGCGCTTATTTGCCCCGGCGGTCGAAGATCTGGTACTGATGCCCTTTGACCGCATCATGGGTGCCGTGCAGCAGGGCCAGGTCGACGCCGGGGTCATCATTCACGAAAGTCGCTTCACTTTTCCCGATTACGGCTTGCACCAAATTATTGACTTGGGGCAGTGGTGGGAAGAAAGCACGGGCCATCCCATCCCCCTGGGGGGGATCCTGGCGCGGCGGGATTTGGGGGCCGAGCGCATCGCCCTCCTAGACCGGTCCCTGCAGGCCAGCGTTGAATACGCCTATGAACATCCCGAGCAAGTGCGGGGTTATGTGCGCCGCCACGCCCAGGAGATGGACGAGCAGGTTATGCAGGCGCATATCGATCTATACGTCAATGAGTATACCCTCGACTACGGTCGCACCGGTGAAGCGGCTATCGAGGATCTGGTGCGCCGGGCTGAAGCCGCGGGTGTGGTGCCGGCGGCGGAGGAAGGCCTATTTATCGATCGGGTCTAGCCCCGATACACCTATTCGAGTTAAAATTCAAGGAGTTGAAAGCACATGAAACTGGTACAGTTTGTCGATCCGGCCGACGGCGAGGACGGCGGCCAGCACGTGGGGGTGATAGAGGGTGGGGAAGTAGTCGATTTGACCCAGGATACCAACGGGGCCCGGTCGGTATGGGATATCTACTACCGCTACGGCGGCGACAGTCAGGGATTGGCGGCGGCGGTTGCAGGGCTGCGCGGCAAAGCGGCGGCGAGTCGGAATCTGGCGCTGGATGAATTGCTGGCCAATCGCGACAGCGGTCGGCCCTATCTTACCAAGCCGGTGAGCGGCCCCCCCGGTGATCCGTACGGACTGCGCGTCTGGCTCGCCGGAGTGACGCACGAGGACAGCGCTAAATTGCGCGAGATTGAGGCCGTGCAGGCCACCGGCGATTCGGTCAATGTATACGATCTGAAGTACCGCGAATGCGCCGCTGGCGGCCGTCCCGAGCTATTTTCTAAAGGCGAGCCGGATACGGTGGTAGGGCACGGACAGTCGGTGACGCGGCCGACCGATACCCAACGTCTGGTGCCCGAGACCGAATTGGTGACGGTATACGGACTTAACAAGCAGGGTCAAGTAGAGCGTCTCGGGTATACCGGCGGCAACGACGTCACCGACAACGGTATTGAGGCGGCCAACCCCCTCAATCTGCCGCAGGCCAAGAACTGGTCTGGGGCCTGTGCCAGTTTGGGGCCGGTGCTGGTGACCGCCGACGAATTCGACGATAGTGCGGTCACGGTCTCCTGTGAAATTTTGCGTGGCGGCCAACGGGTCGGTTTCAAAGAAGGGCCGACCGGGCAGAATTACCTCAATATGCCCGACGGCCTGTTCCATATGGAGCGCATGCTTTTTAGCCGCATACCCCTGGAAGCGCAGCGTCTGCAGGCCTTTTACTGGGGCACGCCCATCGTCTTTGCCGAGTCGGATCTAACCGACGGGCTATTGGCGGGTGATGTGATGCGGCTGAGTTTTTCGGGGGGGATTGGGGTATTGGAAAACGAAGTCGTGGCTCAGGTGGAAAGCGACCAGCTAACTCTGTTGCGATAAGGCCACAGGGCTTTTTAAGAGATCGTTAGAAACCGTCGGCATGGTCTGCCCTTTGGTGGGTAAACTTGCCGGCGGTTTCTCATTGTTGTCGTACGCCCATGGCCAGGCACAGCCAGCCGATAATAAAGACGGCTCCGCCCACCGGCGTGATGGCGCCCAACCAGGATTGGCCCGTCATCGCGAGTAAGTAGAGGCTGCCCGAAAATAGCGCCGTTCCGGCCACCAGACACCAACCGGCCGCTGCGGTCCACTTGCACGGCCAGCGGCCGTTGGCCCAGGCCACCGCCAGCAGTCCGAGGGCGTGGAAGAAATGGTAGCGCGCCCCGACCTCAAAGACGGTCCACATCTCTGGAGACAGGCGCTGTTTGAGTATATGCCCCCCGAAAGCGCCGATGACCACGGCGAGGCCGGCGGAAAGGCTGCCCAGGACCAGGAACAGTCGATCCTTCACCTGATTTCTTTCAGGTAGGTCACCGAATTTTCTAGCTGGTCCATTTCATAATCGACCCGCGCCTGGGCCGACTCTTGGCGTTCGTGCGGGGTGCGCCAGTCTACCTCCGGGGGCTGGGCCGCCTGGTGCAGGGTGCGAATGGCGTCGATGCCCTCGATCAGTGGGCGCTCGGGGTAGGTCGACCACCAATCGCCTTCCAGCAGGCGGATGTGGCGGGCCGAGGAGGCACCCAATTCAATGCAGCCGAAGGCCTGGGGGGCCCCCTGGGCGAAGGCGGCGAATAGGGCGGGCCAGTCGACCACGCCGGCGCCAATGGCGCAGCGTTTGAGGCGATAGCCCGAAGGCGTGGGGTGTACAGTATAGTCCTTGATATGCACGTGTTTCAGATGCGGCATGACGCGCCAGGCAAAGGCCAGGGGCGTCTCGCCCACGGCCAGGGCGTTGCCGACATCCATGGTCACCCCTAAGTGCGGGCTGCCTACCTCTTGGCACAGCCAGCACAATTCCCACGAGCAGATATCCTGGTGGTTTTCAATGCCAATGGCAATATCGTACTGGGCCGCCAGGGCCGCCGCTTCTTTGAAGGGGGCGACCAAAGCGGCCAGATGGTTTTTCCAACCGTCGAAGCCGTAGGCGCTGCGGTCGCCTTCCAACTGGCCGCTGATGGTGGTGCGGACAATGCGGGCCCCCACCCGGTGCGCCGTTTCCAGGGTGGCCTTGAGCTGGGCGATATCGTCGGGGTAGTTGCGACCGCCGGTATCGAGGACAATATCGAGTTGGTGTTGGTCCAATAGGTCCTTGAAAGTGGCGAGTTCCTCGGGGGATTTTTCGTCTAGGCCCCCGGGGGAGCCCTCTATGGCTTGCAGACCGCGCTCGACAGCCAGGTGGGCCAGGCCTTCGAGGGTGAAGGGGTCTATCGTTCGACCGGCTTCCCGGTGGGCGCCGGTAAAGCTCCAGGCGCAGAGGCCAATTTTCATGGATGGCTCGTTTCTGTCAGCTAGGTGAGTTGGTCCAGGGGCAGGTTTTCTTCGGCGCCGGTGGCCAGGGTCTTGACCCGCACCTGGCCACTGGCCCATTCGTCGGGAGCCAGCAGTACCAGGCGTGCAGCGCCGACCTGATCGGCGCGGCGAAAGGCCCAACGGACTTTCTTGTCTTCGAGGATCAGGTCCACCGAGCGGCCGGCCCGGCGCAATTGCGCCGCCACCTGGATGGCGGCGGGGCGCAATTCGGCGCTAAAGGCAAAGACCAGATCGTCGACGGTGCGGGGGATTTCCGGCAGCAGGCCCTTGTCCTTGAGCAATTCGACGATGACGGCGTCGCCAAAGCCGAAACCGCAGGCCGGCGCGTCCTTGCCGCCAAAAGTGGAGAGCAGGCGGTCGTAGCGGCCGCCGCCGCATAGGGCGCGCAAATCGCCGCTGCGGTCAAAGGCCTCAAAGACGATGCCGGTATAATAGGCCAGGCCCCGCACCAGACTCGCTTCAAAGGTGAGCCAGTCGACATAGCCGTAATCGGCGGCCAGATCGAACAGGCGGCGCAACTCGACGATGCCGGGGTGGTCGCCCCCGACTATTCCGGCTATATCATCGAGTTGGTCGAGGGACAGGGCCTCAATAATGCGGTCGATCATTCCCTCGTCCAGGCCCAGAGCGGCCATATCGCCTTCAATGGCCTGGCGCGGGACTTTTTCCAATTTGTCGACCAGGACGCAAACGGGGGCGAATTGTTCGTCCGATACGCCCAGTCCCTGGAGCAGGCCCTGGAGGATTTTGCGATTGGAGATTTTAATGCCGATATCTTCCGGGCCTAAACTTAGACGTTGAAAAAATGCGGTGAGAGCAGCAATTAATTCGGCTTCGGCGGTGACTTCGGGGACGCCGACGATATCCATATTCCATTGATAGTGTTCGCGCCGGCGGCCCCGGGTCATGCGTTCGTAGCGCCAGCACTGCGGAATGCTGTACCATTTGGCGGGCAGGGCCAGGGAGCCGCCTTTGCGCAGTACCAAACGGGCCAGCGACGGCGTCATTTCCGAGCGCAGGGCCAGGCGACGGCCGCTTTTGTCGGCGAAATTATAGAGCTGTTCGGTGATCTCTTCACCGGCCTTGCGGATATAGAGCGCCTCCGATTCCACCACGGGGGCGTCGTATTCTTCAAAAGCGAAGAGATCGGCCACGGCGTGGAAATGGCTCGTCAGCCAATTTTGCAGGCGCATATCTTCGGGGAAAAAATCGCGGGTGCCGCGGGGTGGGTTTAAGTCCATGGTCGGGGCTTTCGTCGGACAATATGGGGCTAGTGGGGTGGAGCTACCAATTGGTGAACGAACCGTCCTCGCGTCTAAGTTGGGGGCCGCTGAGCCACTGGAATTGGTGGCCGGCGGCGGCTTCCTCGTCGAATTCAACCCCCAGTCCCGGCCGCTGGGGCGGCAGCAGGCAGCCGGTTTGGTAGGGGACTTGCACGGGAAAGATATCCTCCAGAACGGTGCTGCCCACCAGCCCGCCTTCCTGGACGGCGAAATTGTCGGTGGCCAGATCCAGATGCAGGCAGGCGGCGGCCGAAATGGGGCCCAGGGGGTTGTGCGGGACAATTTTTATATAGTGGGTCTCGCACCAGTTGGCCACTTTGCGGGCTTCGGTCAGACCGCCGACAATACACAGGTCAATGCGGGCGTAGTCCATCAGCTCTTCTTCGACCATCTGGCGGAATTCCCATTTGCTGGCGTAGTGTTCGCCCACGGCCAAGGGCGAGGAGACGTGCTGCCGCACCTGGCGGTAGGTCTGGGGGTTTTCGCAGCGCAGCGGGTCTTCAATGAAGTAGGGGTCGTACTCTTCTAGCAGCCGGCCCAGGCGAATTGAGTCGGGTGGGTCCAGGCGGGTATGGACATCGATGCAGATTTCAATTTCGGGGCCAACGGCCTGACGCACGGCGGCAAAATGGTCCACCGAGTCGCGTACGGCCGTGCGTGGTTCGAGGATATCGCCGCGGCTGTCGACCGAGAGGCGCAGATATTTCCATCCCTGTTCGACTCGTTGGCGGGCCGTTTGAGCGGTGTCTTCGGGGGTTTTGCCGCCAATGCCGGTATAGCAGAAGACTTTGTCGCGCAATTGGCCGCCCAAGAGCATGTGGACGGGTTGCCCCAAGGCCTTGCCCTTGATATCCCACAGGGCGATATCAATAGCGCTTTGGGCGGCCATATTGATGCGCCCGCCCGGGAAGAAATCGCCGCGGAAAAGCTGCTGCCAGATGCGTTCTATATTGAGCGGATCCTGGCCCAGCAGGTGCCGTTTCATATGTTCGAGGGCACCGACTCCGGCCTGCTCTTTCCAGGTTATGCCGAATTCGCCCATGCCGTAGAGGCCTTCGTCGGTTTCAACCTTGACGAAGAGGTAATTGCGCGAACCGTAGAATAGGGGGAAAGTCTTCAAATCGGTTATTTTCATAGCTCCCCGTCGGGTTGGTTGCAGCCCGTCTGACTGGGCGCCAGACAGCGGTATTATATAGGACTTATTCTAATATCTGGAAGCTCGGCGAAAAAGACAAAAAACCCGGTTTAATCAGCGACCCAGTTCGCCGATGACAATAGCCAGCAGACCCAATAACATGCCGCCGGTAAGGAGTTTGCTCAAGCGGGGGGTGGGCAAGACAGCGCGGTGTCGGCCCAACTCGACCAAGACATAGAGCAGGAGTATATCGACGGCTAGAACGGGCATTAAATAGGCCGGGCCGTAGATATCCTGAGCCCAGGGCAGCAAGGTGAGGGCGATCAGGCCGGCAAAAATAGCTGCCACACAACAGGCCGCTGCCGCTGGACTCCAGTATAGCGGCAGAGTGCGGGCCCCCAGGGCCCGGTCCCCTTCTATATCCTCTAGATCTTTGACTATTTCACGACCCAGGTGGTAGAGCCCAGCAAAAGCGGCCGGGATCCAGGAGCGGCCCCAGGCACCCACCGCCAGAGCGCCGTAGAGGAAGGCCGCGGCGGCCACCAGGCTGACCAGCAGATTGCCCCAAAAAGGGCGCTGCTTGAGAGCGAGGCTGTAAAGGGTGAGGGCCAGGATTACACCCAGGGCCATAGCGCCGGTCGCGACGCCGATATACAGACCCAAGAGCAAGCCCAAGCCGGCGCCACCGGCAGAAATCCACAGGGCCGTCCTGCGGCTTATCTTGCCCCCCGGCAGAGGGCGCTGAGGACGGTTAATGCGATCTATGGCTAGATCAATGGCGTCGTTAAAGGCGTAGCCGGCGCTGGCTATTAAGGCGGCGGAAAAAGCGGCCAGGACCAGGGGAAAATGGGCCTGGTAATGGCCTGCGGCCAAAGCCCCGACATAGACCGACAGGGCGGTGAGGAGACCGTTTACAGGTCTGATTAAGGCGATAAAGGCCATTTTTAGATCCTATTTCGGGGAATGGGGCCGTTTTCTTGTAAGGCTGAGAAAAATAAGCGTTTTATCAAATTTAGCTTGACACGGCTTTGAAGCTGTAGTATTTTCCCATAACACTTTATTTCCCAATAACTAAAGCCATGTTACGAGCTGCTGCTTAGGCAGGCGTGCATGGCCGTTTTTCGCACAGGAGGTGCTACCTTGCCGACGAAGACCAAAAAGGATTTGGCCCTCCTCGTTAGCAGCAGCACGGGATGCAAGAAAAACTTGGCCGCGAAAATGGTCGATAGTCTTTTCGTGGCAATGCGGGACAGCCTAATTGAAGGCAATCGCATAGAAATACGGGGATTCGGTGTTTTTCAGGTTAAGGATACGCGCCCCAAGCCGGCGGCGCGCAATCCGCGGACTGGAGAGATAATATACGTTCCGGCCCGCCGCAAAACCCATTTTAAGCCTGGTCGCCTGCTCAAAGAGGCCCTGCATCAGACTCGCGATGGGGCCGATGTCGGCGTTGATGTCGACAATAGTAAGGACGATTTCGAGGACAATGAATAGACAGGTCCTCCATAGGACCTCGCTTGAGAATGACCCCATTGTGTCAAGACGCCGCCAACGCGGCGGGGTAATTGTCCCGTTCCTGCTGGTGGCCGCATTATTTTCCGCCGCCTCGAATGCAGAGGGGGCTCAGCCTCTGCTGGGTGTCCATTGGTCTGCGCCAGATCAGCTTGAGGCTTTGATCCAAGCCGGTGCGGTCATCCGCTATATCCGTCCCCAGCAAATATTCGTCGAGGGCGGCGGTCGGGTTGAAGGGCGTTTGGCTGCATTGGGCCTGACGCCCTTTCTGGTGGATAGCGCCCCGCCTGGTCACGACTATTTCCTCACCGACCATCTTCACGAACCCCTGCCCGACGGCGTCCAGTTGCTCTACCGCGACCCTGCTGGGTGGGCTCTATTGCGTCTGCCCAGCGCCGAATTGGCCCGCGTTGGCGAGGAACTACACTTTCTCTGGCCGCTGCCTGACCGCTACCAAATCGACGGCTGGTCGCAGGGCGTCTCCAGCGCCAAACCCACGACCCCGCTGGGCCCCGCAGCGGTGGCCGACCTGATCGCCCAGGTAGAAGTAGGGCGTCTGCAAGCGCATATTCGTTCGCTGGCCCTTGTCGATCCAGAAGGGCCCAATAGTCTGGGCAATCTGCGCACCCGTTATGCCGCCCATCCGCGCACTTTCGAAGCGACCCAATATATACGCGATCAATTGGCCCGGTATCTGGGACCAGAGGCGGTGGAAATTCAAGCCTTTACAGCAGGGGTGAGCGATTCGGTCATGTACAATGTAGTCGCCACTCTGCCGGGGACCGATCCGGAAGCGGGTTATTACGTGGTCTGCGCCCACTATGACGCCATTGCCACCCGCACCCGCGATGCCGATTTAGATTGCGAAGGATGTAGATGGGATTGGCGTATCGACCCGGCCCCCGGTGCCGACGATAACGCCTCGGGCGTATCGCTGGTGCTGGAAAGCGCGCGTGTATTGGCCGAGCAGAGGCTGCCCTGGTCGGTCCGCTTTATCGCCTTTTCGGGCGAGGAATTGGGCTTGTGGGGCAGCCGTGCCTACGCCACCGACGCCCAGGAGGCGGATGAGCGCATTATCGGCGTGCTCAATTTCGACATGATCGGTTTTAACGATTTACGCGACCGACTGCACCTGGTTGCCAACCCGGCCTCGCGGTGGCTGGTCGATCTAATGGCCGGCAGCAACGATCGTTTCCAGATTGGCCTCGAATTGGATATTCTCGAGGATCCGCGTGCAGGTCTGTCCGATCACGAACCTTTTTGGGCCCGCGGCTACGACGCCATTCTGGGCATCGAGAATTACCTGCCCACCGATCCCACCACCCATCTCTATCGGACCAATACCCAATACCACCGGGTGACCGATGTGCCCGACAGTATATCCAATTGGGAACTAGTGCGCCGCACGACCCAACTGGCCATTGCCACTCTGGCCCAATACGGCTTCGAGCCGCCGCCGGGAGCCCGGGCAAATTTGGCGGTATTCAGTGGTGATCTCGACAGCAATCCGCAGGATGAGTTGCGGCTGCGGGTCAGCAATACAGGGTTGGTCGGACTCGACGAGTCTTTCCGGGTGCGGGTTTGGCGCTGTGCCACCGATTCCACCGATTGCCAGGTGATTTACGACGATCTACAAGCCGGCGGTCTGGGGCCGGGCGGTGTGCGCGATATCAATATCGCCCAGCGTCTGTTTGGCGAGGTGACCTTTCTCCTCCAAGTAGACCCCGACGGCGATATCGACGAAGTCTCCCGGGCCGACAACCAGGCCTTCCAAAGGGTGCGTCTGGTGCCGCAACAGGAAATTGTCGCCTATCCCAATCCCTACCGGCCCGGTATCGATCCCTTTCTCGCCTTTAGCGGTTTGCCGTTGCGTTCGCGTTTGCGCATTTCAACGCTGCAGGGCGAATTGGTGTGGGCGGCGGCCGAAGAGCAGCAGGGCCAATTGGCGCGCGAAATCCGTTGGCGCGGCGAGAACGACCAGGGATTCGCCGCCAGTAGCGGAGTGTATATCTATACGATCACCACCCAGGACGGCGACCTGCTGAAGCAGGATAAAGTGGCCCTGATTCGCTGAACTTTTCGGTTAGTCCTAGGCGCCGCCTGCAGAGGCCGCCAATGGGCAGACAGGGCAACTGGCCGCTGTGCCACAGGCATCTAATTCACAGTCCAACAGCGTGTTGAGATTCGAGCGCCAGTCGGTCGGGTAGTCGAGATGGGCCGCCAGCTTGAAATCGGCGACTAGGCTGCGCAACAGGGCGGCGCGCTGGTGGGGATCGTCCACCCGTTCTTTGACGCGCTGGCGGATTTGGGCCAGCAGGGCGAGAAAATCGACGAAGTCGTCGTCGAACAGGCCCTCCAGATCCTGGCGCAGGCGTCGGGCCAGGGCCGGACTGGCGTTGCTGGTGCTTATTGTCAGGCGCAAATGCCCGGGGTGAACGAGGGCCACCATACCGAAATTGGAGTATTCAGGGCGGTCGAAGGTATTGAGCAGGAAGCGCTGTTGGGCGGCCCGGTCGGCGATATGCTGGGCCAATTGGGTATCGTCTTGGACGGTATTGACGACGACAAGTACCCCTTCCAGATCGGTTTCCTGAAAGCGTCGCCGCCGCAATTCGAGGCGACCTTCCCGGGCCCATGTATCAAGCTGTTGGGTGGTCTGCGGGCTTACCAGGACTAGGCGGGCGCCGGCTTCGAGCAGGCGCCCGCTTTTTTCGGTCGCCTCACGGCCGCCGCCAATGACCAGGCAAGGTTGGTCGCGAATATCGAGGCCAATCTGAAAATAGGGATTAAGGGATTGGATCATAGCGCGCTGGGGGAGGGGAATTAGCGGCCGGCCCGGTCGCGCAAGGCCTGGTAGCCGCGCTCGGGATGGGCGCCTTTTTCTACCGGTAGATCTAACTGCAGCCAGCCCTTTTCGACGATTTGCCCCATGGCGTCCTGAGCCCCGCCAAAGCCTCCTTCGACATTGGCCAAATCCGTAAAGCCCATGGCCATCAATTCCTGGGCAGCGTAGCTGGAACGGACTCCAGACTGGCAACCCAGGATCAATTTATCGTCCTCCTCGAAAAGATGTTCGACCACTTCGACGAAGTCGGGATTGGGGACCATGCCGCCGTCCTGTTGGTGCATATAAGGGATGTTCAGGGCGCCGGCGGGGTGTCCCTGTTCAAATTCGGGCTCGGAGCGCACGTCGATATAGGCGTGGCCCGTGTCGCCTGTCAACAGGGCCTGGGCCTGGGAGGGGGTAATATTCTCTATACTCACGGTAAACTCCTTTACTTACGGGCGATGCGAGCTGGCCGCATTGCCCAAGAGGGGCTTGTCGGGGCGTTACTTGACAGGGTACACCTTAGGGCATTGCTTGGCTTTAGGTGCTTTAATGTAGTATTTTCTAGGTGATAGACAAGTCTTTAAAAGGCTAATTTTCTCTTGTTGGGACGGTAAAAAAGGCTATGCGTACTAGATGGATCTTGGGGTGGGCGTTGTTGAGCGGGTTACTTTTGTCGGCGTGCGATAATGGGGGGGAGGAATCGGCCCCTGCCGAGGAAGGCTCGGTCCAGGCCGATAGCACACAAACCGATAGCACACAGACCGAGGCGGTCAAAGCCGCTGTGCCAGTGGAAGTCGCCCAGGCCATTCGGGGCGATATTTCTTCCTATCTGCTCTACAATTCAACAGTTGAAACCGAAGAGTCGATACAGGTATTCCCGCAGATCAACGGTCTGGTAGAATCGATTGAGGTGGAGGAAGGCGACCGGGTTGTCCGCGGCGATACGCTGTTGCGCATTGAAGCCGAAGAGCGGCGTATTGCCCTGCGCGAGAGCGAAGTGAATCTGCGTCATTTGGAGACGGGTTTCCGCCGCACCGAACAGATGCACAAGCGCAATCTGATTAGCGAGCAGGACTACGAGAATAAAAAGTATGAAATAGAGCAGGCCCGGCTCAGTTTTGCACGGGCCCGCCTGGCTCTTGAGCACACGGTCGTGCGGGCCCCTTTTTCCGGGGTTATCACCGAGCGCCAGGTGCAGGTGGGCAGCCAGGTCAACAGCGGCAATAAGCTCTTCGATCTGATCAAGCTGGAGGATCTCATCGCCCGGGTATTCGTGCCCGGTCAACATCTGACCGCCATCCGCCCCGAGCAAAAAGCCCAAATCGAATCTGAATTTTTTCCGGGTATGGACTTTTCGGGCTGGGTCAAACGCATCAGCCCCGTCGTCGATCCCAAAAGCGGCACCTTCAAGGTCACTATAGGTATCCGCGACCGCTGGGAAAATCTGCGCCCGGGGGTTTTTGTCAATGTCTCAATTATCACCGGCACTCATCACAATGCCGTCCTGGTGCCCAAAGAGGCGGTTTTGTACGAAGGCGGGTTGCGCTATGTCTTTTTGGTCCAGGACAGTACCGCGGTTCGGGTGAAGCTTCTGGCCGGTTTTGAAAACAGTTCCCATATCGAGGTCCTGGAGGAGGTCGAGTCGGGCGCTTCTGTTATCGTTGTCGGACAGAACGGTCTCAAGGACGAGGCCCGGGTGCGGGTGATTGATTCGCCCGACGATGGGGAGGCCATGGCCGAGAAGGATTCCAACGACCGTGGCTAATGCAGCGGAGCGGTCCGAATCGACCGCGGACAGCAGCTCTTTTTCAATTACGACGCGGCGGCCGGTGGCCATTCTCATGGTGGTCGTGGCCGTTTGCGTTTTCGGTTGGGTTTCCTATCAGCAGCTGGCCCTCGATCTGATGCCGGATATCGCCTATCCGACACTGACGGTACGGACTGAATATCCGGGCACTGCCCCTGAAGAAGTGGAGACCCTGGTCTCCCGGCCCCTCGAACAGGAATTGGGCGTTGCCTCGCATCTGGTGAGTATTAGCTCGGTCTCCAAAGCCGGCCAATCCGATGTAGTTCTCGAATTTGAATGGGATACTGATATGAATGACGTATCCCAGGATATTCGCGAAAAAGTTGATCGGGTCTGGTTGCCCCAGGAAGCCGAACGGCCGCTGTTATTGCGTTACGACCCCTCGCTCGATCCGATCATGCGTATTGGTCTACACGGGCCGCAAAGCCTCTACGAACTGCGCTATTTGGCCGAGCACGATATCAAACGTGAACTGGAAGCGGTTACAGGAGTGGCGGCGGTAAAGATAAAAGGGGGCCTGGAGGAAGAGATCCACGTTGCCCTCAACGAGTCGCAAATGGCGATTATGGGTCTGGATATCGGCCAGATAAACAGCCGTCTGGCCCAGGCCAATGTCAATTTGCCGGGCGGCAATTTGCGCGAAGGGCAGACCGAATACCTCATTCGCACCCTCAACGAATTTCGCACCGTCGACGAGATCGCCGCCCTTATCATCGCCCGTCAGGGCGGCGCCGAGATCCGTTTGAGCGATATCGCTCAGGTCTATACCTCGCACAAAGACCGCGAGATCGTCACCCGGGTCAATGGGCGTGAGAGCGTCGAGATTGAAATCTATAAAGAAGCCGACGCCAATGTAGTGGCCGTGGCCGAGCAGGTGCGCAACCGGCTCTATGGATTGCCGGTCCAGCAGGAGTATGTGGCCAAGCTGCAACAAGAGGAGGAAGAAGCGGCCGTCCAGATCGACGGCGATGCGGATAACGGCGATCTGTCGGCGCAAAAGCGCGAAGAGGCGATGCGCATTAGCGAGCATCTGAAGATGGTCGATTTTCTCGCCTATCGTCTACCCGAAGGGGCCCTCCTCGACGAATTATCGGACCAATCGGTCTTTATCGTCAATTCCATCGATCAAGTCCAGCAGAGTGCCTTGATCGGTGGTTTGATGGCTATTTTGATTCTCTTCATCTTTTTGCGCAATGTCTCCCATACGGTCATTATTGGGCTGACTATACCTGTCTCCATCGTCGCCACTTTCGCCCCGATGCATCTGTTCGACGTATCGCTCAATATTATGTCGCTGGGGGGGCTGGCCCTGGGCATCGGCATGCTGGTCGATAATTCCATTGTCGTCCTCGAGAGCATTTTCCGCTGCCGTGAAGAGGGCGACGACCTGATCACGGCGACGGTGCGGGGCACCGGCGAAGTGGGCGGCGCCGTCTTCGCCTCGACCCTGACGACCATTGCGGTATTCTTCCCTATCGTCTTTATCGAAGGAGTTGCCGGTCAGGTTTTCGGCGATATGGCTCTGACGGTTGTGTTCTCGCTGCTGGCGTCGCTGGGGGTCGCGCTCTATTTCATCCCCATGCTGGCGTCGCGGCAGATAGGGGGGCAGGGCGGTTTTACCGAGCAGATGCGGCAGAGCGATTTTTTGCGCCTGAAGTCATGGCGGCAGGCCCGGGAATTGGTCGCCGGGAAAGAAGTGGGTTGGGGCGCGCGGATCCAACGCGGTAGTCTGATCGTGCCGCTGTTGCTGGTCGATTTGGGCTGGCGTTTGGCCCTGGTGGTGGCGGTGCTGGTGATGGCCCTGCTCAAAAGCATTGGGTTGCTGCTCTACGGTTTATTATGGTGGCTGATCAAACCCATTGAATATTTCCTCGTCAAGCCCGAGCGGACTACATACGCCTGGGTCGTGGCCCAAGAGGGTAGCAGCCGGGTGGGGCGCTGGCGTTTTTTCGAACTCCTGTGGCCCAATATTCTCGCATTTGCGGCGGTGGCCAGTCTGGGCCAGAGCGCCGGTGCTTGTTGGGCCTGGGCGCGGCGGCCGCGGCTGCTCTGGCAGATTGTACGACTGCCGTTGGTGCCCCCGGTGTTGCTTTATTTGTTGCTGCGCTTCCTGCTGCAGGTGGTGTTGCGGCTGGTGGGCATCCTCTTGCACGCGGTCCTCATGCTGGTGGGGCTGGCCCTGGTGACGACACTGTTTCTGGCGGCGCTGATCCTATTGCCCGTATTTGCCCCGTTGTTGTTTCTCTTTGAGCGGGCCTTTGGTCTGGCCCAGGCTTTCTATCCATCTCTATTGCGCTGGGCCCTGAAGCGGCGTCTCGGAGTGGTGGGGGTGGCTTTGATCGGTTTTGGACTGTGTTGGTTTAAATTGGTGCCGCAGTTGGGCAGCGAATTGATACCGCAAGTGCACCAGGGGGAATTCAACCTCGATTTGACCATGCCCGTGGGAACGCCCCTGGAAAAGACTGCCCAGGTTATTGGCACGATCGAAAAACGCGTTATCGAACAGGCCGAGGTGGAGCGGGTGGCTACCACGGTGGGCACCGACGGCAGTGCCTCCAGCGCGGTTGAGGAAGGCGAGCATACGGGGCAGGTGACGGTGCGTCTGAAAGCGGGCTCGAATGCTGTTACCGAAGAAGCTCTTATTAATCGGCTGCGCGTCGGGCTGCGCGATTTGCCCGAAGCCAAGACCGAAGTCTCCCATCCGGCCCTGTTCAGTTTCAAGACGCCCATCGAAGTGGAAATCCGCGGTTACGATCTGGGAGTTTTGCGCCGCCTTAGCAGGGAGGCGCAAGCGCGGTTGACTCAAGTCCCCGGTCTGGTCGATGTCAAGTCGTCCCTGCTGTCGGGCAACCCGGAGTTGCAGATCGTCTACAATCGAGATCGGCTGGCTGAATATGGCTTGGGGTTGCGTCAGGTGGCTGAATTGGTGCGCAATAAAGTGCAGGGATGGGTACCCACCGACTTTCGCCAGGAAGAGCAGCAGATCGATATCCTGGTGCGGTTGCGTCAGGAGGATCGGGTGGGATTGGAGGAATTGCGGCGTCTGGTGGTCAACCCCGGGGGGGCCGTGCCCATACCCCTGAGCGCAGTGGCCTGGATTCGCATTGAGGAAGGGCCCAGCGAGATCCGTCGCATCGACCAGGCGCGGGCGGCCTTGCTTACGGCCAATATTCAAGGGGTCGATCTGGGGACGGTTTCCCGGTCTATAGAAAAGGTTATGCAGGAACTGGATTATCCCTCGGGCTTTACTTTCTTAATTAGCGGCCAGAATCGCGAAATGGAAACGTCCCTGAACAGTCTTTTCCTGGCTTTGGGGCTGGCTATTTTCCTCGTCTATATCGTCATGGCCAGCCAATTCGAATCACTGATCCATCCCTTTGTCATCATGTTCACTGTGCCGTTGGCTCTGGTTGGTGTGGTCGTGGTCCTCTACCTGGGCCAGATTCCCGTGAGTATCGTTGTTTTCATCGGGCTTATCATGCTGGCCGGCATTGTCGTCAATAACGCTATTGTTCTGGTGTCCTATATCAACGGTCTGCGGCGCAAAGGGCTAGAAAAAGCAGAGGCGATAATCGAAGGGGGGGCCGCGCGCTTGCGGCCCATCCTGATGACCACCCTGACCACGGTCCTGGGGCTGTTGCCCATGGCGCTGGGACTGGGCGAGGGGGCCGAAATACGCACGCCAATGGCCATTACGGTAATTGCCGGACTCACCAGTTCTACCTTTCTGACGTTGATCGTCATCCCCACCGTTTACAGTCTGCTCGATTGGAAAGAGTGAACCATGGCCCGGCGAGAATCGTTTCTGCCCCGACTTTCGGTAGACCGTCCGGTGACGGTTATCATGATGCTGGTGGCCCTGCTGATGGTCGGCGCCATAGCCTACCACCAGATCCCCGTCAGCCTGGCTCCGGAGGGGCTGGAGAATCAGCGCCTCAATATCTGGGTCAGCTACCCCAATGCCAGCCCCTTTGAAGTCGAGAAAAAGATCGCCCGGCACCTAGAAGAGGCCATGGCCACGGTAAGCCGGGTGAAAAAAGTGACCAGCAACAGCCACCGGGGCGGTTGCTGGGCCAGCATCGAATTTCGCCAGGGCACCGATATGAAGGTGGCCTACGCCGAATTGCGCGACCGCATGGACCGGGTGATGCCGGATTTGCCCGACGAGGTGGAGCGCATCGCCGTGCGCCACTGGGATTCGGAGGACTGGCCCATCATTTGGATGGGCGTCAGCCTCGACCAGGAGGTGACCGACCCCTTTTTCCTGGTCGATACCCATTTGCGGCCGGCCCTGCAGCGCATAGAAGGGGTGGGCAACGTCGAGATTCACGGCTCCGAAGGCAAGCAGGTGCGCATTGAAGTCGACCAGGAGAGAACGCGCAGCCACGGTATTTCGCCGTTGGAAATGACCACTAGACTGCGGCGCGAGAATTTCACCCTGTCGGGCGGACATGTGCGCGAGGGGGGCAAAAAGATCTATGTCCGTTCCCTGGGCAAATTCCACTCGCTGGATGAAATCCGCAACCTCATCGTCGAGCCGGTCCACGGTATCCGCCTGGGCGATTTGGCCGATATCGACCTCAAACCCCCCGAGCAGGAATGGATCAGCCGGATCGGCGGCAAAGAAATGATGGGGGTGGAGATTAAAAAGGCCTCCAACGGCAATATCGTCGATATCTCCCGGCAGGTGCACCTGGTCCTGGAGGAAATGCAGAGTCATCCACAATTGGCGGGGCTGCAATTCGAGATTTTTTTCAACCAGGGCGAGCACGTACTCGAATCGATCGACAATCTCAAGAGCACGGCTTTGTGGGGTGGGCTGTTCGCCGCGTTGGTGTTGTTTTTCTTTTTGCGCGCCGTGCGCATGACCCTGATTATCACCCTGGCCATTCCACTGTCCCTGCTGGCCACGGTGGTCGTCCTCTACTTCGTCGGTTGGTCGCTCAATATCGGCACCATGATGGGCCTAATGCTCAGCCTGGGGCTGGTCGTCGACAACGCTATCGTCATTGTCGAGAATATCTACCGCAAGCGCCAGGGCGGGGACGACCCCCGCACCGCCTCGGTACAGGGGGCCAGCGAAGTCGGGCTGGCCGTGACCATGGCGACACTGACCACCGCAGTGGTTTTCCTGCCCCTGATGCTGATGAGCGACGAGCAGGAATTCTCCTTCTGGATGCTGCGCATCGGTATCCCGGTCATTGTCGGGCTGGTGTCTTCGTTGTTTATCGCCCTGGTCTTCATCCCGCTGGCGGCGCAGCGATTGACGCCGCAATTGCGGGACAGCGGCGAAGGGGGTCTAGTGGCCCGGTTGCGGGAACAATACACCCGCTTTTTGGACATGCTGTTGCGCCGCCGTCTCGATGCCCTGATTGTCTCCCTGGTTCTGTTGGCGTCCATGCAATATCCCATGAACCAGATGCAGCGCACCGACCAGCAGCAGGAGAACCGCACCGATTTGTGGTTGGTATTCGATATGCCTTCGGGGCAAAGTTTGGAAGCGGCGGGGCGGTTTATGGGCAGCGTCGAAGATACCCTTATGGCCTACCAGCAAGAATACAATATCCGCACCTTGGAGACTGGTTTTAATCGTGGTTTCGGGCGCGTCCACGTCCTTTTTAAGGAAGACCCTCGGACGCAATGGTATCAGGTGGCGTATGACAAGCTGTTGACCCAACTGGGGCTGCGACAGGCAACCTATATGAACTATCAGGAAGTCCTCAAAGACGTCGAAGAACGCATTATCCCTCCTCCGGGGACGAGTATGCGGGTCAATTGGCAGGGCGGCGGCGAAGATGCGACCCTGTCGATCAACCTATACGGGGAAGATACCCGCGTTCTGGTCGGACTGGCCCGAGAAGTAGAGCGGCGGCTGCGCGGCATTCCCGGGTTGCTTTCGGTCTACACCGATATGGAGCGAGGGGTGACCGAATTGCAGGTGCGCCTCGATCGCGACCAGGCCGAGCGCTTCGGGGTCAATTCCTGGGAGGTATCGAGTGCCATTGGAGCCGCCTTGCGCGGCGAACAAGTCGGGCGTTTCCTCACCGATAAGGGCCGCGAGGTCGATATCCACATTCAGTTGAAGGAGGGCGACCGCCGCAATATCCAACAATTGCAGAGCATCACCTTTGAAACGGACGACGGCCGGGAAGTCCCGCTCGAATCCATGTCGACCCTGTTCGTGTCTCGCTCTCTGGGGCAGATTCGCCGCGAAGACCGCCAGACCATGCTGACGGTGACGGCCACTGCCACCCAGGGCGATGCCCAGGGGTTGTTTGCCGAGGTCGACCAGGCCATGCAGGGGTTTGAAATGCCGCGTGGCTATCGCTGGGACAAAGGGGCCCGTTACGTCCGGCTTGAAGAATCGGACCAATCGCAGCGCTTTGCCCTCATTTTGTCGGTCACCTTCGTCTTTTTGCTGATGGGGGTTTTATTCGAATCGTTCGTCTTGCCGCTGTCGGTCATTATCTCCATTCCTTTTTCTTTTCTGGGGGTGTATTGGTTTCTTTATTTGACCGGTACCCCTTTCGATATTATGTCGGGTATTGGCACGGTGATCCTTATCGGGGTGGTGGTGAATAACGCCATCGTCCTGATCGATTTGGCCAATCGGTTGCGGGCCGACGGGATGGAGCGGCACCGCGCTCTGATCGAGGCCGGCAAACATCGCTTCCGGCCTATCCTGATGACCACCTTCACCACCATCTGCGGCCTGATCCCAATGGCGGTGGGCAATTCCAAAATGATCGGTATGCCCTACGCGCCGCTGGGACGGACCATGATGGGCGGGCTGCTGGCCTCCACTTTTTTAACCCTGGTCATCGTACCACTATTCTACACGTTCTTCGACGATTTGCGGTTGCTCGTACGGGGCATAATGGCCTCGGTTGTGGAGTCTAGGAGCAGGTCCAAAGAGGGGCCCGCCGTTTGACGCTGTGGGGGGGCACGCGTATATTCTTCTCTACCCTCGGCCCTGCTTCGAAGGGTCCGGGACGGCGCTATTTGCAGCTATACCAGTGGAGCTATTAAATGGACGTGCGACTCGAAGAAGAAGAAGAAAAAAAAGAAGAAGATATAATTTCCGAACTCCAGTCCAAAAATCTGGAGTTGAGCTTGTTCAAAGCGCGCAAGGTCTTTCTCTGGGGCGAAGTCGACTACGATTCGGCCCGCTCCGTTGTGACCCGCCTGCTGGCTCTGGAGGTAGAAGACCCCAATAAAGAAATTGTCCTCTACGTCAACAGTCCGGGCGGCTCGCTCTACGACGGTTTGGCTATCTACGACGCTATGCAGGCAGTGCAGGCGCCAGTATCGACGGTGACAGTGGGCATGGCCGCCAGCGCCGGGGCCCTGGTGCTGACCGGTGGGGCCAAAGGACGCCGTTTTGCCTGGCCCCACGCCCGCATTATGATTCACCAACCCCTCATGGGGGGCCAATACGTCGGCTCGGCCAGCGATATTGAAATCCACGCCCAGGAGTTTTTGCGCTCGCGCGAACTGGTCAACCAGATCCTGGCCGACCACAGCGGGCAATCGTTGGAGCAAATGGAGAAGGATACCGACCGCAATAACTGGATGTCGGCCCAAGAGGCAGTGGATTACGGGCTGATCGACGGCATTATAAAGACCATGAGCCCCGCCCTCAACGGGCAGTCCTGAAAAGCCGCTTTCCAAAGCAAGCAGACGTAAAAAGCCGCCGGTCGCAAGGACCGGCGGCTTTTTACGTCTGGCAGCGGCTACAGTAGAAGGTATTGCGGCCGGCGATAACGACCGAACGCACGGGACGTTGGCACACTGTGCAGGGCTGTTCGGCGCGTCCGTACACCAAGAGGCGCTGTTGGAAAAGCCCTCCCTCGCCCGAGCCGCGGTAGTCGCTGATGGTGGTGCCGCCCTGCTGAATGGCTTCGTCTAGCACTTGTTTGATGGTCTGGGCAAGCCTGTCCAGGCGGGCCCGGCTGATACCCCCGGCGGCCCGATTGGGCCGGATCCCGGACCTGAAGAGGGCCTCGCTGGCGTATATATTGCCCACGCCCACGACAATGCGGCCGTCCATAATCAGATTTTTGATCGGTCGGCGGCTGTTTTTGCAACAGGCGTGCAGATAGGTCCCGTCAAATATATCCCCAAGGGGTTCCGGGCCAAGATGGGCCAGGAAGGGGTTGACCTCGAGCTCGGGTGGGTAGAGTACTAAGACCATGCCGAAACGCCGCGGATCCGAATAGACCAGGGACGGGCCCTTGTCCAACGTCCAAACGACGTGGTCGTGGGTATCCTGGCCGGGGCCGAATAGCAAGTTGCCGCTCATCCCCAGATGGATCAGCAGTACGCGTTCTGATTCAAGGCCGAGAAGGAGGAATTTGGCGCGCCGCCGGCTGTCGATAAAGCGGTCGCCCACCAAGTTGGCGAGGCGGTGGCGGGGCAGTGGTTGGCGCAGGCGCTTGGCGCTGGTGCGGACGGCCTCGATACCGCGGCCCAACAGGTGGCGCTCCATGGCGCGGCGCACGGTTTCGACTTCGGGAAGTTCGGGCATGGATTCCAGGTAACAGTTGACGTGTTGAATAGGTCGTTTATACTAGATTGATTTCAAGTTGTTCGGATGTGGTTGCTATTCCTCCGGGGAAATAACCGCTAAACATCCGGCTATCAGTACTTCAAATTGGTATTATTGTAATTTAGGCCAAGAAGCCTTCTAGCGCATGAGTTGCGACAAGCGAAAGGAATAAGGGAATATGGATCTTACCAAACAGCCGCCGCGCCGCCCGTCCAATCTAGGCATGGCGGGGGTAGCAGGCCTGGCGCGGATGACCGATAAAGCCAGGGGGGCCAACGACGAGACCGAAGGCGAGTACAAATACGGCCGCGTTTCGGGTCTGGATGTGGAAGTATTGGGCCTGATAGGCATGAGCCACGAGGAGTTCGCCGAGGCGGCCGACGAATTGGACGATGCGGCCCTGAGCGATCTGGTGGCCGAACGCATCCGCGACAAACAAGCTGAAGTCAGTGCATTCAATAATGAACAGCTTAACCGCGAGCCGCAGGACGATTTGCACCGGCGCTTACTGAAAGAGCGGCTGGAGAAATACGCCCCGGGGCGGACCGATATTAGCACCGTATTCGCCTCTATCGAATTGGACGATACCGGCTTGTTCCGCGATACCGACCTGACCCAGAGACCGCCGCGCACGCCGTATTTGCGCAGTGTCGCCGGAGTTATGGGGTTGGCGCGGATGGGCGATAAAGCCCGGGCTTACAAGGCGGGCCTGTTGGGGGCTTACCGCTACGGTTCCGATTCGGGGTTAGATCAATCTATCCTCGATCTGATCGGCGTCGATGCCGAGGCTTTTGCGGCGGCGGCCTACGAAAACCCCAACGACAGCGAATTGGGCGATTGGGTACATCAGCACATGGACAAGACCCCGGCGCAAATTTCGGCTTTCAACGCCTGGCGGGCCGCTTTCGGACGCCACGGCGATGTGCACCAGCGCTTTCTTTCCCGCCGTGCCGAAATGGCGCCTGAGCCGGTGTCGATTGAGACCTTTTTCGATTTGATCGACTACGACGATGAAAAGAGCTTCGGCTTGGTCGATCTGACGCGGCACGCGCCGCGCAGCGGCTACGACTCGAGTGTCGGGGGGGTAACCGGCCTGGCCCGACTGATAGATAAAGGACGGGCCCACAACGGCGATACCCTGGGCGATTATTGGTATGGGGAGGATTCAGGGCTCGACCGGGCTCTTCTGGAATTTCTGGGGCTCAGCGGCGACGAATTTGCCCAGAAGCTTCAGCAGTGGGATTCTGATGATGCGGTCGTGGCAGGCCTGGGCGATCAACTACAGCGTCTGGCCGGGGAAATTGCCACTTTCAACGAAAAATACCAGACGGCGGGGCCTGCCAACGACCGGAGCTGGGGCTTTTTGCGCAGTGTCGTGGCCAAAAACGACCCAGGTCGTACCGAATTGGCCAGTTTTTGCGCTATCACCGCTCTTGACGATCAAATCTCTTTTGCCCGTCAGAAAGCGGGGATCTAAGGGTTTGGCTCGTCCTCTAATCGGTATAACCAGCAGTCTGGCGGCCACTGATAGCAGCAGCAGTCGCCAGCTGCTGGATAGCCACTACGTCGATGCCGTCGTCCGGGCCGGCGGCTGCCCCGCTATCGTGCCTATGACCGCCGACCGGGCGGGGCTTCAGCCTTTGTTGGACTGCCTCGACGGTCTGGTGATTACCGGTGGGCCGGGTATTACCCAGGGGTTGGTCGGGTCGTTGCCCGCCGACCTGGCGCCGGTGCCCCAACGCCGCTTGCAGGCCGATACCTGGGCTTTCGAAGGGATGAACGAACGGGCTCGGCCGGTGCTGGGGATTTGCTACGGCATGCAGTTCATCAACGCCCAATTGGGCGGTACCATCTACGGCGATGTCGTCGAACAGGTGGGTACGGGCCCTCATTCACCCTCGCGCAACGATGGTCAGGCCGTCCGCCATCGGCTCGATTGGATACCGGAGACCCAATTGGCTTCTATGCTCAAGGACCAGGGGCAGGGCCTAGAGGTCAACAGTTTCCATCTCCAGGCTGTCGAACGTCTGGGAACCGGGTTGCGTATCAATGCCTGCAGTGAGGATGGTCTGATCGAAGGCTTGGAGAGCGAAGACGGCTTGCTGTTGGGAGTGCAATTCCATCCCGAACGCATGGGCGGCGGGGTCTGGGATCGCTTATTCGACTCCTTAGTAGAGCGAGTCTAAAAAATAGCCTCGGCGTCGTTTTCCACTTGCACCAGGGCGTCTTCTTCCAAGATATAGGCGCTGAGCTGGTTGCCGTATACGCAGCCCGAATCCAGTCCCATTAGATAGGTAGTGCCGTCGCTGCGGCGCTTGTGCACCAGGCCGCCCAGCGCATCGTGGCCAAATACCAGCAGGCGGTCGGTCTGGGTATAGCAATCGTGCCAGCGTTGTTGGTCAGGCGTCCCGTCGGGCGGCCAGAAACGGATCTCGAGGAATTCATCGCGGCTGGTGCCGGCCGGACCGCGGCGGGGGTGGACACCGGCGTGGACCAGGATATATTCGCCGGTTTCTATAAGCAGCGGACGCAGCTCTAACCAGGGCAGTAGCCGGGTAGCTGCCGGCAGCAGGGCTTCAACGGTCTGGCGCTGTTCGGGGCGGCGGTATTTGGGGTCTTTGCCGCGGGCCAGGCGCTGCAGTTGTTTGAGCAGGCGGGCGTCGTGGTTGCCCAGAACCATATCGGCCCCCTGGTCCTGGATCAGGCGCCATACTTCTAAGGGCTGAGGGCCGCGTGAAAAGGCGTCGCCGGTCAGTAACAGACGGTCCTCTCCGGGGCGGTAGTCCACCGCTTTGAGCAATTCGGCCAACTGACGGGCGCAGCCGTGCACGTCGCCGACGAAAATCGTTCGCATCATCCTCTCTTTTCAAGATCGCTTCCAGGGGGCGTTCAGTTGCATGCCCCAGGCAAAAATAGTATCATATCAGTTCGCCCAAAAGCCCCTTTCGCGAGTCAGGAGTATTGTCCCTATGGAGACGGCCACCAAGCCGGTCCAGGCACCCGCATCGAGCCATATCATGGCCAAACCGTCGGGGTCGGTATGCAATATCGACTGCAAGTACTGTTTCTATCTGGAAAAAGAAAAACTCTATCCAGAGGCCAATAAGAACTGGCGTATGAGCGATGAGACGCTCGAGCTGTATGTCTCGCAATATATCGAAGCCCAGGATGTGCCGGTGGTCAATTTCGCCTGGCAAGGCGGCGAGCCCACCCTGATGGGGGTGGATTTCTTTCGCCGGGCGGTGGAATTGCAGCAGCGCTACGCCAACGGCAAGGCCATCACCAACGCCTTCCAGACCAACGGTATTCTGCTCAACGACGAATGGGGTGAATTCCTCGCCGCCAACGATTTTCTCATCGGACTGTCGGTAGACGGGCCGCAGCCTTTCCACGATCGCTACCGAGTCGATAAGGGGCAAAAGCCCACCTTTGAGCGCGTCATGGCCGGGTTGGATATCCTCAAGCAATACAAAGTCGAATTCAATACCCTCACGGTGCTGCAGAACCACAACGCCGACCATCCCTTGGAGGTCTATAATTTCCTCAAGGAGGCGGGCAGCAATTTTATGCAGTTTATCCCCATTGTAGAGCGCAACGCCGAGGAACCGGACGAAGACGGTCTCGAGCTGATCGGTCCCGAGTACGAGGGACGGGCCCAGGTGTCGCGCTGGTCGGTGGGATCGCTGCAGTACGGGCGCTTTCTGTGCGCTATCTTCGACGAGTGGGTGCGGCGCGACGTGGGCCAGAATTTTATCCAGATCTTCGACGTCACCCTAGGCTCGTGGATGGGGCAGGACGCCAGTCTGTGCATCTTTGCCGAAACCTGCGGCAAGGCGCTCATTATTGAACACAACGGCGATCTCTATTCCTGCGACCATTTCGTCTATCCCGATTACCGTCTGGGCAATGTCCGCGAACATACCATCCGGGATATGGTGGATAGCCCTTTGCAGAACAAATTTGGCCAGGACAAAAAAGATACCCTGCCCGAATTTTGTCGGCAATGCGATTTTCGCTTCGCCTGCAACGGCGGCTGCCCTAAACACCGCTTTATCAAAACGCCTTCTGGCGAGGACGGGCTCAACTATCTGTGCAAGGGCTACAAACTCTACTTTAGTCACGTCGATCCCTATATGCGCTTTATGGCCGACCGCCTCAAGCAGGGACGTCCGGCCGCCGAGGTAATGGAATGGGTCCGTCAACAGGACCAGGCCAAGGCCGCCGCCCAGGTCAAGGCTCCGGGCCGCAACGACGCCTGCCCCTGCGGCAGCGGCAAAAAATACAAACGCTGCCACGGCAAGGCCGCTTAAAACTCCAACGCGAGAAAGTACGCGACTTATGATCGATATCCAGCTGCATCCCCAGGATTGCAAAGCCGTCGTCACCGTCGACGGGCAGTTATTCACTGAGTACCGCTATGGCCACTACGTCTGCCGTCCCTATTTCTATCCGGTGCTGACGCCCGGGGCCCAGCGGCTTACCCGGGCTTACCCTACCGAAGATATCGACGGCGAAACCCAGGACCACTACCACCACCGCAGCATTTACGTGGCCCATGGGTTGGTCAACGGCTACAATCTATGGGATGAAGGCACCGGCCATGGGGCCATGCTGCAGCGCGGCGAGCCGGTGGTGGGCAATCTGGAGGGCAAGGCCACCATCGATGGAATCGTCGACTGGTTTGGCCCCGAAGGCGAGCGTGTGCTCGAAGAGCGGCGCACTATTGCTCTGTCAGCCCAGGGCGATTTGCGCATAATGGATCACCGCAGCGAATTCCGCGCCCTCTACGGCGACGTCACTTTTGGCGATACTAAAGAAGGCGGTCTGTTCTCTGTTCGTGTCCCTACTTCAATGGATGCCAAGGACAAAGGCCGTATTGAAAATGCTGCCGGTAATGTGTACGACAGCGGCCAGGGAGAAGAGACTACTTGGGGCGTAGAAGCGGCCTGGGTGGACTATTCGGGGCCTTTGGCCGACGGCAGTCAGTGGGGGCATACTGTAGTCGACCACCGCGACAATCCGCGCCATCCGACCTATTGGCACGTGCGCGGCTACGGGTTGTTCACGGCCAATGCTTTTGGCGTCCACGATTTTAAAGGCGATGCTAATCTCGACGCCAGTCTGACTATCCCCGGTGGTGAGCAGGCGGTTTTCCGTTATCGGCTGATCATTCATCCTGGGCGGGGGGTCGACGGGCACGGAGAGGTGCGCGGCTTGATCGATCAGTTCCAGGCCAGCTGAGAGGGGGGCGGTAGACGGTCTTGGGGGTGCCGGCCTCTGGCGGGCAGTGAGGCCCGCTTGCGGCCTTCCCCGCCCCACCCGGCTGCGCCGCCTGCCCGGCCTTCAGCTTACCCGCCACCTCTCCCCCACTGCCCGCCGCCGGCCGACACCCCCAAGACCTGCGGTAACCCTGTCCTGAGGTGTGATATAAGAGAGGTATCAGGGCTATAAAGAGCCGGCGGTTTTTGCAAAAGCTTCGGTGACGTCTGGTGAAGAGTAGGGTTAGTATGAGTCGCTGACCGAGGCGCCCAATACTTCCAAGTAAGATTGGAAGGGGGTGGCTGGAATACTATCTATCAGGCTCTTTCGGCCGTCAAGTGTTCCATAAAATACATCCATAGGGAACTTTATTCCCTCCTTTATTCCCTAATCTCATACAGCGCCCTCTCGATCCCGTCGGTACGCCAATAAGAGCGATCGACCGGATTGGCGGTGGAAGGTCCCCGGGCCCGGTGTCGGAGGTGGGTATGATCCCTTTTGATCTGGATAAATTACGACAGCAGGACGAAGCCGAATGGGGTCTTTTAATAGGCTATGCTCAGGGCCGTCTGCAGCGTTTTGCGTGGCGCTATTTTGACCGCGACCAGGACGCTGTCGTCGAAGATGTCCTGCAGGAGACGCTGGAGGCGGCGTATGACGAGTTATGTTGTAAGGGGACAGAATTGCAAGAGGGCGGTCGCTATATGGAAACCTGGTTGCACGGCATTTGCCGCAATCGCTGTCTGGCCCATCTGCGCCAGTTGCGGCGACCTGTGCCGGCGGAATTGGAAATAATTTCCGGGCAGAGCGAAATTCTCGAAGCCGATCAGGTACATGGTCTCAAAGGCGTGCGCGAATGTCTTGACTGCCTGCCGACGCCGGAGAGCAGGGATCTGGCGGTGAATTGCTGCGCGCCGTATTCGGCGGCCACCGTCGAATTGCTGGTCGATTGTCTTAATCGCTGCAGTCCGGCGTTGCGGTCGGTGCTCATTTTGCGCTATATCGGCGAGTTGAAATACCAGGAGATCGCCCATATGCTGACCATTCCGTTGGGCACGGTGAAAAAGCGCTTGCATGTGGCCATTCCCTCCCTGCGCAGTTGTCTGGAGAAAAAGGATGTCCAGCCTGTGGGTAGGGCGTTGTCGTTGGCCTAATGAGTCAGGTGGACTCCAGGGAGGGAGCTGCCGTTTAGCATTGAGGAGGCAAACCATGAAAATTTTCGGCCGTCGAGACAGGGGTGGCGCCGAAGTAGAATGGACGTCCGGACACGAGCGCGAGCTGGAGGAGGGAGAGGCTGATATGGCCGGTTTGCTACAGGGGTTGCGAAAGCCCGCCGCCAACGATGTGGGGCGGCGTCTGGGCGCCGGACTGCAACGGCGGGCCACCGAGCGCTTCCTCCAGGTACTGGACAAGGTTTTGCAGCGCTGCGAAATTGGCCGCGAGCAGTTGCCCGGCGAGGCTGCTGTGGGCGATTGGGCCCGCTTGTCCTTCGTCCGTCAGGAGGATACCCTGGGTATTCGTCTGGCTCTCGAGCCGGGCAAATTGGTAGACCGCCAGGCGATATTGGCGCACGACCAAAATCTGTGGAGCAGCGGCGGGGTCGGTTCGTTGGCTATTTTGCTGCACAGCGCCGGCGGCGGTCCCCCAGTGGTGGCGGTTGGACCGGGGGTGGCCGGCACCGGGCTCGAGTGGACCCTGGCGGCGGCGGAGTTGGGTCCGGCAGGCTATCGGGGGCGGCTGGAATGTTTTGCCGCCCCAGACCAACGCCGCTACGCCTACGGTCTGGCCGCCGGAGCGGAATTGGCTGGTGGCGAGCCTGGACCCTTGTCCCAGCAAGAAGACGAGGAAGAGGACGGGCCCTGCGTCGTTTTTTCGCGGCAGGAAGGGGGCCCCAAAGGGCTGGTGGTTGGGGTCGAGGGTAAATTCGGCGAGGGCCAGGGCGGCGAATTTGCCGCTTTCGAGCGTCGCCTGCTTGAGCTATTGGCAAGTCATGCGGCCTGTGAGTTAATTTCTCGTTTTCCCACTTCGGGGCGTCTTTATCTGGCGCTGGAACCGGCCCTTCTCGGACAAGTGGAAGAAGCCATCGGCAAGATCAACAAAGAATTGGCGGACAGGGGCTAGGAGGACGGCATCGCCGTGCAAGAGCTCGTCAATATTTCCCAGCGGATCGGCCGTTTGATCCTGGTGGATCCGGCCGATCGGAAGCGCCGCCTGGACCGGCCGCTGGCCTGGCGCTGCGGCGAAGGGGGGCGGACTTTGCAGCCCTGCCAGGCCGAGGAGGAAGGCGCTTTTCAGGCCGATGGCCGCGGTTTGCATATCGCCTTTTTGTGTACCGGGCTGCCGCCTGATTTGCCCCGGCCTCTGTCACGGATGGATATTTGTCTGGTGGGCGGGGCCGCCGACCCCTTCGATACCACCGGCCATGACCGCCTCAATTTCATTCTCCTCAACCAGTGGTTGCCCCAGGCCCGCTACACGGTTTTCGTACTGCCCTATTTTGAGCGCCAGGGTCAGGGGCTGGTGGTGTACGACCATCATCTAGACGAGGCTCTGCGCCAGTGTCGCAGTCATAAAGACCTCGATTTCGTCATTTCTTCCATTACCCCCAGCACCCTGCAATTTCTCGATAACAGCGATATTTTTCCGTCTTCCGAAGCTGGGGAGACTGTCGTTTCGTTTTGGCCTACGGGGAATTGGATCCCCGGTACCAGCAAGAGCTCGTTGGGGCCGGTTGATCCCCATGTTATATTGTCGGGCCAGACCAGCGAAGTGCGGCCTTGGGGCGTGGGGCGGCGTCAGTTTCGCCTGCGCCCCGACGCCCGCTACGACCAAGAACATGAATTGCCCCATTTCTGGATACCGGGACCGGTTGCCAGCCCCGGGGCCGTCGGTTCGAGCTACAGCACGGTACCAACGGCCCTGGTCTGGATCAAATTCGTCCAGATCTTGCGCTTCCTCAAGCGCTACGGCTTTATTGGCGCCCACACCAGCGAGTCCCCAGCTTTCGTCCGACCCCAGCTCAAAAACAGCCGCAGCTATCGGCGCCGGATGAAAAGCCGGGGCCATGCCGAATTTCCCGATTCTACCCGGGGTTTGATCAATTTGCCGGCGGCCCTCGAGCGCATGCTCTACGACCAATTGCAGGACCCCCAGGCTCAGATCGTGCTGGCCGGGCTCTATCCGCAGCGGCGCGGATGGCTGGGATGGGTCTGGTTGGCGGCGGTGCTGGGGTCGCTTGCGGGTGGCTGGGGCGGCTATACTTTCCACGTCGATTTGTGGGCCTACTACGCGCCGGGGCTCGACCGGCTCAATATTGCCGGCTGGGAGCATTTTGCCGGTTGGACTCACTCGGTGGCCGTATTTGAACCGGCCTGGGTGCTGGGGCAGGCGCATTGGTCGGGTGGCTTCTGGGCGGCAGCGGGCGGGATTGCCCCGTGGTTGGGGGCCGGTGTATACGGTCTGTTGCGGCGGGTTCGGGGCTCGTGAAGGGGATTAGGCGTTTTTGCGCCGTGTTGGCGTTATTATTGTGCCATTGCGCCCCCGCCGTATTTATCCCCCAATTGGAGCGGCCGCTGGTTCTGACCCCCGACCAAGGGCGTGCCCCCCTGTCGTTGGTCAAGGTGGGGGTGCAGTTGGTCGGACGGCTCGACCTGGTCGTCCCGGGCACCCTCCAGGTCGATGCTTTGCCGGCGGGTGTGCAGCTCTGGTTGGCGCCCGATAGGCGGCGCTTGGGCGACCAGAATAGGCGTCTGCTGATGCCGCAGATCGGCCTAGACGCCAGGGCCGCTGCCCGGTCCTGGTATATCTTTGCCGATTGCCCCGACAGCGGGGCCGTGGGGCATCAGGTGCTATTGTCCTATCGGCCGATTTGGGCCGCCTTAGAAGATTGGTATTGGCAGGCGCAGCTGGGGGCCGAAGACGAGGGCGTCGATCCGCAGCTGCTCTATGATGAAGCCGACCAGGGGCGGGCTCAGTTGCGCGGTGAATTTGCCGCCTATGCCGTGTGGACCGAGCAATTGGCGCGGCGCTTGGAATTGCTGCAGCAACAACTGGCCGGGCGCCTGGTGGCCCAAGCTCTGGAACGGGCCGGGGCGCTAACGGCCAGCGGTCAATACGAGCGCTCGGAGAGTGTCTTGGCAGAGGCCGATTTCTATGTCGAGCGCCTGTCGCCGGCATCGGCCCAACTGCTGGCCCCGCAATTGCAAGCCGGGCGGAAGGACAATGCCCGCGGTGGGTTTATCGGCGCCTTGTCCTCTTCCCGCTTAGAAGACCTGCTGCGCTATTGCGGCCAACTTGAGCGCCCTGCTAGCCAAATGCCCCGGGTCCGCCAAGGGACCGCAGCGGTATGTCTGGCGCTGCAATTGGTGCGGGCCCAGCAATGGCTCGGTGCCGCCGCCGAAAGTCTGGTGCAACGGCCCCGGCGGGCAGCGGCGTTGGCCGATTCGGCGGCGCGTCATTTGCAGGGTGAGCAACGTCCTTTAAGTCTCGATGATTGGCAACAGGTGCGGACCTCGTTGGCGGCGGCCCGACGCAGCGATTTACTAGGACAGGCGCTGGTCCTGAACCGGTCCGATTTGTTGCAGCGGCAGCGCTTGCTGGCTGATTTAGTCGGCCCGGCGCAGCAGGCACTGCAGGATTTGGAGCGCTACCGGGGCGGCCGCGACCGAGCCCTGGACCAAGCTCTCGAAGGACAGTTCGACCAGGCCCTAAAGGAGGGCGATCAGGCCCTGGGAACGGGCGCTTTGACGGCGACACGCTGGCGGGCGATTGAACAACGATGGACCTTGCCCCAGCTTGAGGACCAGTTGCGCTTTCTGGACAACGATATGGGTTTGCTGGAGGCCCGTATGCAGGATTGGCGGGCCTATCGACGCTATCAGACCAAGGAGCGCGGCTGGGCGGCGACCATGGAGCGGGTGGCCCGTATTGAAGGGGGCGCCCAGGCTTGGGAAGCCCGCACAGAGCTGGAGGATCTCATCGAGGATATCCGCTACAGCGATAAACCCCCCGGCTTGCCCGGGGCGACGCCGGCGGAATTGATCGACCGGGCCCGGTCTATAAGGACCGATCTGGGGGTCCCTATCGTCCTGCAAAACGCCGATCCGGCCCCTACCGATTTCGACCGGCTGGTGGAGCTATACGTTCTGGCCGGCGAGATTCTCGATCAGGGAGTGCACCTGGAGGAAAGCCTGCGCCGACCCGTCACCCGGGCCCGCGCCGAGTTCGGTCGCCGCGCCCGCACCCGGGCCCAAGACGAGATCGATGTTTTGTTGCAGACGCGGCAATGGGATCGGGCCGAAGCCTGGGCCGGGCGCACGGGGGACTTGGGAGCAGAAGTGGAAAAGAAGCTGCGGATCCGTATAGCGGTGCTGCGGGGACGCTATTTACGGGACCAGGCGCAACAGGATCTCGAGCGCGCCTATGTCGCCGAGGCCCTCGACAAATACGAAGAGGCCGAACGGGTGACAAGAACCTATAAGGAAGACGGCAGCGCCCGGGAGATTCACGATTTTGTCGCCCGTGAAATAGCCGATTTGAGTGACCAGAATGTCTCCTTGATCAACCTCGAGACGCGTCTGTTGCCGTTGGCCAAATGTCTGGGTAAGGGACAGCCGCTCCCCGAGGTCATGCCTTTTAATCTCATCGTCCGGGCGGCTCTTATCGCTTTGCCGCGGACGGGCGCCGAATATTATGTGAGCAGTTACGATATCGAACTGGTATTGCCCGCCGACGATTACGCCAAGGTGCGTATCCAGCCTATGACCACCGACAAAGAACAGACCATTCCGCTGGAGGTCACCGATCTATTGGATGGTCATATTTCGTGTGTTTTGAAAACCGCCTCCTTGGCCGAGACGCCGCACGTGCAGATCACTTTTGACGGGGGCGGTTTGCCGCTGCGGGAGATAGGGACGCGATGGTCCATCCGCAAAGGGGCGCGGCACTGATCTTGCCGGGTCTCAGCCCCATCTCTGTATTGTGGGTGTTATTGCTTGCCCTGACCGGTTGCGCCGACGAGCGGCCGCCGCTGCATTTGCAGGTGGAATACCGGCCGGCGTTGCCGGCCTCGCAAGAGCGTCTGATATGGGATGGCCTGGCCCGCCTGGTCGAGGCGGCCTGCCACCGCCGAGTTGTCGAACAGCGCACTGAAGGAGTTCCGACGTTGCATGTGCGTTTGCAAAAAAAGCTGGGCCGCCACTATCTCCAGGTGATGCCTTCGGGCGATCCGAAAATTCGCTTTGAACCCAATGAAGGCCGCTACTGGCGCAGCGACCGGTTGCGGGCTTTTTTGCAGCAGCTAGCAGAGAATCTCCCGGGAAGCTGATACAGGCAATGGCGCATATTTGGCACAGGATGGGGGTTGTCCTGCTGGTCTGGGGGGGCTTTTCGGCGGGCTGCCAGCTGGCCGAGATAAGCACCGACAAATTGGTGGTGGGCATGCACCAGCCCGCCGGGGTGGTAAACCCCTTGGGGGCGGGCAACCGTTCGAGCCTGGCCGCGCAACAATTGCAATTGCCGGCGCTGGTCGAATTTTTGGGCCGCAACCACGCCGATGCGCGCCTGCACAACCGCTACCGCCGGGCCCTGATCGATACCGCGCCGGGATCGCTGCAGTGGAACGCCCGTCGCCAGGGGCAGGTGGTGGCCCGTCTAGTACTGCGGCACCAGGAGTGGTTCGATCCGCGGACCCAGGAATCGCACCCGCTGAGTGCGGTCGATGTGGTGGCCACGTTGCAGCGCATCAAGCAGGCCGATCGGGCCATGTGGATGTCGCGCCAGCAGGGCCGTTTGGAAATGACGCCCTTTCTCAGCTTTGTTTCCCAGGCCATTGAATCGGCCCAAGTGGACAGCGACGATCCGCACGTTCTCTATCTGCGTTTCGCCGATCATATTCTGGGACCCAACCGGTTGCACGCCCTGACCTTTCGCGTGTTGCCGGCGCACTTGCTCAATACCCTGGCCAACGACCGCGATGTCTTCGTCAGCGCCACCCCCTACCGCTGGGATAATTGGGCCCAAATAAGCGACGCCAGTCTGCCCGGGGCGGCGAAACCGCCCGATGCGGTGCTGCGGTTTAAAAGCACCTTGCCTGAACGCTATATCCCCCTGATCGAATTGCGTACGACCCAGGATCTGCGTTCGTATAAGAACAAGCTGGAAAGCGGCGCCTTCGGCTTGGCTTTTGGCTTGCCGCAAAAACCGGGGAATGGCTTAAAATTGCCCCAGGATATGGCTTGGCAGGCCTACGAATCGTCCGATTTGTGGGCCTTTGTCGTCAATTGCCAGAAGGTATCGCGTCAGGACCGGCGCGCCTTGGTTGCGGTGTTAAGCCAGCCGGAGAGCCGGGCGCGCTTTGTCGAACTGCTGACCCAGAGCTATCCAGAAGCCCGGGCGGATATGATGCGGCGCAGTATTTTCCCCAACCGCGTCATCGATCGTTTTCCCCGGGTTCGAGAGGCGGTGGAAGAGCAGGCCCGGAGCTTGCGGATGCCGTTGGCAGCAGCGGCCCAACGGCTTGAGGGGCGCCGTTTTCGCTTTATTTACAGCTACGGTATGGGCGACCAGTTCGAGCCCGATGCCATCGCCCATACCGTCTCCGGTTTGCTCGGTGAGGTCGGGGCGCAATTGACCGATCAACGGCTGGAATTTCGTGATTTCATGGATGAATTGCGCTCGGGGGAGACCTTTGAGCTAGCCCTGTACAAATTTAGCGCCGCGGCGCAATTGCCCGAGGATTTCGACTTGGCCCAGATCTTGCCCATGAAAGAGGAACGCGGCCCAGACGGCGGCTACCGGGTGCAGCCGGCGGCGGGCAATATCTTTCATTTTGCCGACGGTCCACTGTACGAATCGATGCTCCAGTTGCGGCGTTTTCCCAGCGAAAACGAGCAAGGAGAATTAGACCACCAACAACTTCAGCGGCGCCAGGCGGCCCTGGTGCGTATAGACCGGATAGTGCGTCAGGAGGCCATCGGTCTATTCCTCTTTTCGCCGACCTATTATTGGTTTTGGCAGCGCCAATACGATATCGCCTTCGACGAAGTTAAAGTTATCGGGGGCGAGAAGTTCCCCGCCTACAGCCAGTGATGCGGATACACTGGATCGGGGGCTATTTGTCGATGGCGGTGGCCCTGATTATGCCGGGTCTGGCGGCGGCGGAGCTGGCGGCGCCCTCCTGGCGGACGGTCTTTGTGCGGCCGGCATTTTGGGTGCAAAAACCGACTGCCCTGCACGAGCCAGAGAGCTGGGCCCTGGTGCAGACGGTAAAGCCAGGCATTTTGCCGCTGGCTCTGGCCGATACCCTCTGGATCGAGGACGGGGCAGGGGCCCGCTACGGCAGGATGCGCACCGGCGAATTGATTTTGCTGCAGTCCCCGCCGGGAGACAATTCCGAGCACAAAGGGCAAGTAGTATTCCTGCCTCGGGGCGGCCGGCGGGTTGGGCGGTTGCGGCAGCAGAGCGGCCTGGCGCCGGTCCCCTTTGCCAAAGGCGAAGGAGAGGAATTACCCGCTGGAACGCCTATTCAGACTCTTTACGCTGTGGCCGACGAGGGGGGGCTGGCCTGGGTATTTGCCGAAGCCGATGTCGGCGAGGGGTGGCTGGCCTGGAAGGATATAGACTGGGCCGAGGCAAAAGACGGGAAACAGGAGCAGGCCGCGGCGGGTCAATTTGGGCAGGGCCGTAGCGAAGCCGGTGTGATAAGAGACGTCCTGGCGTATTATAACCAACAGGTCGAGCGGGCCGTTGAATACTATAAAACCGCGGGGCAGCCGGTGGCTGCGCGCACGTTTCGGTTGGTCGAGGCGCGGGGACGGTCCGATCGTATCGAAATTGACTTGGCGCGGCGTTCGGGGGTGGTCGCCCTGTCCGAGGCCGAGGCTTTGCTCGAGCGTCTGTTGGTCCGAGAGTTGGGCCGGGAGATAAGCGTTAAATGGCCTTGACGATCCCCTCTGGAGAGAGGACCCTCTGGCCCTGGGCGCGGCAGGTTTGTCACCTAGGTAGCCTGATTTTACTGCGCGCTGGACCGTATGCCGCGCTTTTGGCGGTATTGTCTGGGCTTTTTTTTTCTTTGCAATACTGGGTTGGGGGCAACGCCGCCATAGATCCTCAGATGCTGGCGGCGGCCATCGACCGGGATATGCGCGCCCTGGCCGGCGCGCCGGGGGAGGGCGTGGCAGCGGCTGTCGATCGGGCCTTCAGGCGCCAGGTCGACCTGCCACCGAGTGGCTGGGCGGCGGCGTATTGGCACTGGCTTTGGCGCTTAGACGGGCTGCGGTTGGAGGCTTACCGGCGGATTGGCTGGACCCTTTTGTTGGCCCTGGGATGTCTGGGCTTGGGAGGCCTGTTGGCGCTGCAGTGGGCCCGTCGCGGTGCGCCGCTGGTCCGCAGGTTTAGCCAGCGAGCCCCGGCCTGGTTGCCGGTGCAGCTTTGCCGCGGCGGTGTTTTTTATTTGCTGGGCGCTTTTCCCGCCTATGCCCTGGTTTTTCTGCTCGCCGATTTGCTCAAGCATTTGCAATGGGGAGGCTGGCCGCTAGCCGTGGCGGCGGTGGCGGCCCTGGCCGTGGGCGATGGCGTGCTGGTGGCGACGCTGGACAATGGGCGTCAGATTCGCCGGCGGCTGGCGGGGCGGGATTTTATGGAGGGGGTCCGGGCCCGGCTCTCACCCGGGGCATTCGAGTCGTTCCTCGACAGGTTGGTCCTTATCGATCTGTTGCCTTATGTCCTGGTGCGGTTGGCGGTGGTGGTCGGCAGTATTGTCGTAGTGGGTATTGTCCCGGGGATTTATCCCGGTACTCTGGGGGGCTATCTCAACCTGCACGATCCGCATATTTGGTTGCGACACAGCCTGGATATCTTATGGGTCCTGACAGCGGTACTGGTCTGCGGCGGAGCCTTGCTCGAGGGACTGCGAGCCCAATTGCAACGAGACCGCAAGGGTATTGACCGGGTGGAGCAAATCTGGTCCGAGGCCCCGGCGGTGGAATTAGCTTGGCGTCAAAGCGGTCTTTCGCTGCTGGGCCTAATCGGCTGCAGTGGTCTGGTGGCCTGGTTGCACTGGCGGGCCGATTGGTTCGAGGTGGCGCGCCATCTGGGGCTGACCCTGGCCGAGATTGGTCTGGCTGGAGTGGTCGGATTGAGCGTGGCGGTCCTGTTGGGCGCCTTAGCCCCCCTGTACGCGCCGGGGCTGAGCGCCTTGTTGTTGCAATTGCTCGAAGCGGTGCCACGCGTGATCGGAGTCGCTTTTCTAATGACCGCGTACAATCTGTGGGCTCCGGCTGGGGGGGACTTTGGGCGCTGGGCGGTATGGTCGGTCTTGCTGGGCCTGTTTTGCAGCGGTGAAATTGTCCGCAGCCTGTACAGCCATACGGCTTTTTTGCGCCAGGTCGATTTCGTCGCCGGATTGCAGGCCTTGGGCATGGGCCGGTCGCGTTTGTTCAGGCTGCATATATGGCCGCAGATAAAATACCAGATTTACCACGGTATCTATCCCCTGGTGCGGGCCATTGTCTTTTGCGAAGGAGCTATCTGCATCCTGCGCTTTGCCATGCAGGGGGCGGTGATCCGTCTCTATCCCCTGGGGTCGCTGCTGGCCGAAGGGGCTGAGCATTTCACCTTTGATACGGCGGGGGGACTGGCTTTTGGGTTGGGGGTAGTCGTCTTGATGGCCCTGTGTATAGAGGCGGCCAGCCAGGTTTTGCGCCAGGGCTGGCGCCTGCTATTTCTGAAAGGGACGTGAGTCTTCCATGGACAGCGAGGAAACCGCGTTGTTGCACCTCGACCAAGAAATAGTCCTACAAGTAGGCACCCGCCAGATCCGCGTCGCGGCCGATTTTGCCGTGCGGCCGGGCCAGCTGGTTTTTGTGCTGGGGGCCACGGGCACCGGCAAGACTGTTCTGGCCCGGCGTCTGGCCGCTTTCCCAAAGGCTTGCCGGACAGGGCTAGTGCGCCAGGAACCGGCTTCGGCGACCGATCCCCATACTCCGGCCCAGCGCCAGTTGGCCCAGGCCGCCCAGGCGTGGCCGGCGGCTTGCGGCGATTTGTGGGAACGGTTGGATCTGGCCGGCCTGGAAGCTTATCCCGGGCGTTGGAGCGCTGGCCAACAGCAGCGTCTGTTGATCGGTTTGCAATTGGCCCGCAGAGTCGATTTGCTCATTGCCGACGAGCCGACTTCAGCACTCGATCCGGTCAACCGTCTGGCGGTCTTGCGTTTGCTGCTGCAAGGGCTGCAGTGCCGCCTACCTCGGGCTTTAGTGCTGGCCACCCACGATTTCCTCGTTATTGAACTGGCGCGTCAGCTGTGGTCCCAGATGGCCGGCGCCGGGGTGCCTTTCCCCGCTGTCTTCTACCGCCTGGAAGCCGATCCCAATTGTGCTGGAGGAACCGTTTTGCGAGCGCTGCCGCAGGTGGCCAGCCAATCTCGTTTATGGTGGCCTTGCCAGCGCTATGTCGCCTGGTTGCAGGGAGAGGAGGGCCAGCCTCTGGCCACTACTTTGGCCGAATTGGGACAGCGCCTGCCCGCTGCTAATGCCCTGCGTGTCCTGGAAGAACGTACAGACCTCGAGGAGGCCCCTAAAGAGCGCCCCGAGCTGGTTCTGGATACGGCTTTTTTTTACGGTTCCCCCGCCCGTTCGGCCGGCATTGACCTGCGGCAAAGACCCGTGGTTTTGCGCTCCGGGCAATTGGCCGGTTTGGTGGGAGAGAGCGGTTGCGGCAAGACTACTCTAATGAAAATGGCGGCGGGGTTGTTGGGGCGTCGGTGGGGGATGAGGCGGCGCCGGCGGCCGGATTGGCGGCGCTTACAGATTGTCTTTCAGAATCCGGATACGACCACCCTCAATCCGGCTAATGAATTGGACCAGTTGATCGCCGGTCTGCCCGGTTGGGCGTTGCCGGGGGCGTTGGCGCGGCGCGACTTGTTGTTGCAGCGCTTGGGGCTGGATGCGGCTTTGCTCCACCGTCGCCCCGCCGATCTCAGCGGCGGCGAGAAGTACCGCACCGGTTTATTGCTGGCCCTGCTCAACGAACCCGATTTCCTTATCGTCGACGAGCCTTTCGCCGCCGTTGATGAAGAGACTCAGGAGCGCTTGGTGCGGCTGTGCGTCGATCTGCAAAAAGGGCAGGTCAAAGACGGCTCATTGGCTTACCGGGAAGGGCGGCCGATGGGGCTTTTGCTGATTAGCCATCAGGTGGAAACGGCCTTCCAGGTTTGCGATTGGTGGTACGCCCTTGATCGGCTCGAAGGGCGGCCCTACAGCCAGTGCGTCTGGGACGGGCGGCCGGTGGATGCCTACCAGGCCTATTGCTCGGGTCAACTCAATACTAAGTATATGCAGTCGTTGATGGCGCTGAGTTTTGCCGACTCTCAGGTGTAGCGCTCGGCCTGCGCGGTGAACATAGTATGATAGAGTCCGTCCAGGGCCATCAATTCGTCGTGGGTGCCCTGTTGGACCAGGCTGCCCCTCTCCAAAACCACAATCTGTCGGGCCATGCGCACGGTGGAGAAGCGGTGTGAAATAAAGAGTGTCGTCCGGTCTGCGGTCAATTCGGCGAAACGGTCGAAGATTTCGGCTTCGGCCAGGGCATCGAGGGCGGCGGTGGGCTCGTCGAGGATAAGGATGGGGGCGTCGCGCATAAAGGCCCGGCTGAGGGCGATTTTTTGCCACTGACCGCCCGAGAGGTCGACCCCTTCGTCGAGAGTGCGGCCCAATACCGTATCGAATTGGCGCGGCAGTTGGGCGATGGTCTCCCCCGCCCCGCCCCGTGTGGCGGCCCGGGCGATACGTTCCGGGTCGTCCAGAGCGTCGATCTGGCCAAAGCCAATATTCTCCCGGGCCGAGAGATCGTAGCGGACAAAGTCCTGGAAGAGGACGCCGAGGCGGCGATGCAAGTCCTCTATATCGTATTGGCGCAGATCCCGCCCGTCTAGATAGATGGCCCCTTCGCTGGGATCGTAAAAACGGCACAGCAGTTTGACCAGGGTCGTCTTGCCGGCCCCGTTCTCGCCGACAATGGCCAGCGACTGGCCCGCCTCAATCGAGAAAGAGAGGTCCTTCAAAACAATGTCTTGGGAGCGGGGGTAGCGGAATGACACCCGGCGAAATTCAATCCCTTGTTGCAGGCGCGCCGGCACCGCGGCGGGATGGGCCGGCGGCCGCGCCAAAGACCCCGGGACAGAGTCGGCTTCCAGGTCGAGAAAGCGGAACAAATTGCCGGCGAAGATGGTGTGCTCGTAAAATACGCCTAGGTCGCCGAAGAGGCGACTGAGTCCGGAGCGGGCTTGTTCGGCCGCCTGGAAGGCCAGGGCGACATCGCCCACCGTGATATGACCATTGACCGCCCTGACTACCGCATAGCCCCAGATGGCGGCCGTCCCCGCCATTGACAGTAGGCCAAATAGATAAGTCGAGCGTTCCTGGGCGAGGCGGACGTCCATTACGTCCTTGGTATAGCGGGCCCAAAAATCGGCGAACCGCCGCAGGAGTTCATGGTGCAATCCGAACAGGCGGATTTCCTTGGCCGCATCGCGCGATCCCAGCAACTGCGATAAGTAGAACGCCATGCGTTGGTTGCGCGCGTGCGTCCCCTGGACGCTGAAACGCTTGCCGGCATAGTAGCCGCCCACCACTACCTGGGGCACCACTGTTAGCAAAAGGATGAGCACCGCTGCCCAGTGGACGCCGTAGAGGAGGACGAGCATGGCGGTCAAGGAAACAGCGGCGGAGATGATCTGGATCGATAAAACAGCCAGATTGTGGGCCCGGTAACCTTCGCTCCGGGCTTTTTCCATTTCATCGAAAAAGGACGGCGTTTCGAAAAAGGCGATATCCAGCCGGGCGGCCTTGCGCAGGATCAGGTGATGGGCCTGTCCCCGCACGAGGAAGCCGATCTGTTCGGTCAGGGTGCCGGATACGGCCTGGCAGATGCCGCCGGCCATCCACACGGCCAGGACCGCGCCAATGGGCAATAATAAGCCGGTCCACTGCGGCGTTGGCGCTGTGGTGGCGCCGGCTTGCACAACCGTATCGATGGCGATCTTCGAGAGCCAGACCTGGGCCGCTGGCACCAAAGCGCTGGCGATGCTGAAGGCCAACGCCAACAAGGCGTAGCGATGACTGGCCGCCCAGATCAGAGCCAGACATCTGGGGTAATAGGCCAGAATCTGTTGCAGGGCCTGCCCGATTCTCTCCACCGAGCTAGCTGGCGGCCTCTGGCAGGCCGTCCATGGTATATTTGACCACCGGCATAAAAGCCTCTTCCCGGCCAATATAGCGCCGCCAGCCACAACTCTGGCGGCCGTTGAGCGCGGTCTGCCACAGCGGTGTGGGTTCGACCTCTGAATAGGCTGCCCCCGTCGGCAGGCGAATGGCGATTGTGGTCAGGGAACCGGCGGCCGGGCGGATGTACTGGCGGCGGACCCAATGGTCTCCTTCCCGGCGGCTCCAGCGCGGCCAGGTTTTTTTGTGGACCAGCTCAACGGACTGGCCCGGCAGTACTGGGACATCGAAAGAGACCTGTAACTTCCAGCCCATCTCACCTTCTTCCTCGACCTGGGTGGGCAGAGTGCGACCCCATTTGTCGCGGTATTCCATGCTCTCGACCACGGTGCCCAATTCGCGGCGTTCGCTTTTGCTCAAAGGACGGTCGCTGCGACCAAAAGAAAAGGTCTGGCCGGTTTTTGGCTTGGACCCCTGGTGCCTTTCCAGGCTCCATACCCAATCGGTGCCGCCGCCGTTTTCATCGACTTCGTGGAAATAACTGGTCTGGCCGATTTCTACTGGAGCCTGACCGACCGCGCGGCGCAAATCGTCGTCGCCATCGACGCTGCGGATTTCCTCTTCGTTCAGTTGCAGGCATAGATCGTCTTCCTGGACCAGAAAGCGGGCCCAGGTCAGGGGGACAATCTGGCCGGTTAGTGCCTGGCCGTTTTCGAGGACGATCTGTCGTTGGTTTTCCGGGTTCATAAGGTTTCCTCTAGGAAAAGTCGGGCAAGCCGGTGTCTATGCGTTGCGGCTGTTGGCTGGCCGCTACGGTCGCAAAGGGCGTGCCGGTATATTCGGCATAGGTGAGCAGCGCTTTGGCGCGGCGTACCGTAGTTGGGACAAGGTCTGTTCCGCCGCTCCAATCAATGCCGGACAGCAAATAATACGAGGCTGGCCCCGCGTTTATGCGGGCCATGATGTGAGGGACCAGATCGGCCGGCGGTTCGACGTCGCGAGACAGGCGTAGCAGGTTGGACAGGGTAGGGCGTTGGTTCATGGCGATCTTTCCGGGTCAGCCCCGCATAAGCGGGGCCAGGCGTTTTTGCAGTTCTTTGCGGGCGGCGAAGAGCCGCGATTTAACCGTGCCCAGGGGGCAATTCATGGCCGCGGCTATATCCTGGTAGGAAAGCCTCTGATATTCCTTGAGGACCAGGGCGATGCGGTATTCCTCTTTCAAGGCGCGGATGGCCGCTTCGACCTGGGCGCCGATTTCGGCCTCTTCTAGCGCCCGTTCCTGGGTGGGGGGCGAAATCGGTTGCGGGACTCCGGGCGTTTCCAACGAGGCGTGATGGCGATAGCGCTGGCTTTTGAAGTGATCGCGGCACAAATTGGCCGCAATTGACCAGAGCCAGGCCCGGAAGGAAGAGCCGCGCTGCAGCTCCGCTGCTTTTTCGAAGAGGCGAATGAAGACTTCCTGGGTGAGATCCTCGGTCTCTTCGGGAGAGGCGACCAGGCGGCGGACGAAATTGTAAACCGGTTTCTGATAGCGCTGCAACAGGATTTCGTAGGCGCGCATATCGCCCTGGACGAATCGGTCCAGCAAAGTGACGTCAGTAGGATCGGTCGGTTGGTCCACAATTCCCTCCTTCTATGAACTTAAGAAGAATAGAACGGCGAGATGTTCGCGGTTTTTTGCGTCTGCGGGCGGGAAACAAAGTGAATACGTGCAAATTGCTGTTGCTGCGCTGAAGTTCGCGCTTGACAATAGAGGGGCTCCGCTATTATCCTTAGCGCATTCGAATCCGTTTTATCTATCTTAGCCGTGTGAATTAGTATGAGCCGTAGTTATTCCAGCACCTGTATTGTGCGCGTCGCCGCCAGTCTCCACTGGGCCGGTAAGGTTCGAGGTACGCATGCCCATAGGTGTGGATTCCGACGGCTGATTATGCCCTAGCCAATAGCGTACTGTCCAATCAGTAGCCGCCGTCGAGTCCTGCTCGACGGCGGTTTTTTTGTGTCTAAAAAGGAGGAAATAATGATTCAATCAAGTGAAAAAATACAGGCCCTGTGCAAGCGCCGCGGATTTGTCTATCCCAGTTCCGCCCTTTACGGCGGGCTCAATGGCTGCTGGGATTACGGGCCCATGGGGGTCGAATTGGTGCGCAATATCCGCGAGTCGTGGTGGCGCGCTATGACCGGCAGGGAAGATGTCGATGGCCTGGAGGCCAGCATCTTGATGAATCCGCAAGTGTGGCGGGCTTCGGGCCATGTCGACCATTTCACCGACCCGCTGGTGGACTGTCGCAGCTGCAAGGGCCGTTTCCGCGCCGACGCCGACGATTTTGATCCGCCCCGCTGTCCCGCCTGCGGAGCGACGGATTCGCTGACCGAGCCGCGGCCTTTCAATCTTATGTTCCAAACGCAGCTGGGGGCGGTGGAGGACGAGGGCGATACGGTTTATTTGCGGCCCGAAACGGCGCAGAGCGCCTACGTCAATTTTGCCCAGATGCAAATGGCCATGCGGCCCCGTCTGCCTTGGGGGCTGGCGCAGATCGGGCGCGTATTCCGCAACGAGATCAAGGCGCGCAATTTTCTTTTTCGGGCGCGGGAGTTTGAGCAGATGGAATTGCAGTACTTTGTCTATCCGGGCACCGAGGACGAGCAGTACGAGCACTGGCGTCAGCGGCGTTGGGACTGGTTGCGCCAATTGGGTCTGCCCGCCGATCGGCTGCGCTGGCATGAGCACGGCCCCGACGAGCGGGCCCACTATGCCCGCGCCGCCGTCGATATTCAATTTCACTTCCCCTTTGGTTGGGGCGAATTGGAGGGGATCCACAACCGCGGCGATTTCGATTTGGCCCAGCACGAGTGTCATTCGGGCAAGGCGCTGCGCTATTTTGATGCCGGCTCCGATCAACAAGTGCGGCCCAGTGTGATCGAGACTTCGGTGGGCAGCGGCCGTTTGCTGCAGGCCTGTCTCAGTTGCGCTTACCGCGAAGAGGACGTCAAGGGAAGGCAGCGCGTGGTGATGGGGTTCAATCCGCGCATCGCCCCGGTCAAAATAGGTGTTTTTCCGCTGCTCAAAGGCGACGGCATGGCCGCTATGGCAAAGGATTTGAGCCAGCGTTTGCGCGACCGTTTTTCTCTTATTTATGATGAACAAGGGGCTATCGGCCGACGCTACCGCCGCATGGACGAGATTGGCACGCCGTACTGTATTACGGTGGATGCCCAGAGTTTGCAGGATGAAACGGTGACGCTGCGCCACCGCGATACGATGGCGCAGGAGCGCGTGATGGTAGCGGCGGTGGCGGGGGAAGTCGCGGGGCGGATAGAGGGCTGGGTGGAGGAGCAGTGAACGCTGGCTATTGGGATACGTACTTGAGATTTTATAAACCGTCTAAGCTTGGACGGCTTCAACACGAGGAGCGACGATGAATATTTCCGACAGTGTATTGAAGGCCCATCTCGACCGGGTCTGGTGGCTCGGTGGAGCTACCTGCGGTGGCAAGAGTACTCTGACCGATATTTTGGCTGCAAAACACGGTTTGACGGCTTATCATCCAGAAGATTGTTTCCAGGAGCACAAGAAGCTGGCCTGTCAGGACGATCATCCAACCATGCTCCAGCCTTTTCATGGTTGGGAATGGTTTTTTGGCCGTCCCATTGACCGATACGGCACGGATTTGATGGAATCAGACTGCGAGCAATTCGATATGATTCTGGTTGATCTGCTCAAATTTAGCGCCCAAGGGCGGGTCATTGTCGATTGCCACGCCTTGGCACCGGCTGTCGCGCAACGGTTGGTCAGGCCCGAACGGGTCATTTTCCTATTTGCCGATCCGACGACTATTAGGCGACTCTGCCTGGATAGGGAGGATAAACGGGATATACTCGGAGTCATCAATGGCTTGGCCGAACCCGACAAAGTACGCGAGCATGTCCTCGATGTATGCAGTGAGGTTTCGGCGCGGAAATTGGCGCAGGTCAAAGAGTTGGGTTTCAACTATATCCTGCGCGACGGGGATACGCCCAGAGAAGATTCGCTGCGCAGAGTCGAAGAGCATTTTGGGTGGGGTTAAGAGTAATGTTGCGGATTTTCTTTTATTCTGCGCAAATTGCTGGTTTTGCCTACTCGCCGCTCGGTAGTGAGAATGGCGCTGTGGTTTCCAATAGCTTCCACAAATCGGCTATTTCAGCTTTGCTGCCGAGAATGGCCGCCCCGATGATGGTACTGTCTATATTGGCTTTCATGGGGGGCCTGTGTGATAGGCGATGAAAATGACGTGCGTCAAAAATAACGCACGTCATTTTTGATGCACGTTGTTCCCCAATCCCCTCCAGAGCAATCTGGAGGGGATTTTTCTGTATCCGAGGGAACCTTTTGGCCAGCGCCCTGCCCTAACGGTCGTATTTCGGCAATCAACAGGCGCCCAGGATTCAAGGGGACGGGCACCGCTACCGGAGGATGCGATGATGCACAACAGTCGTGGAGCGTACTGGGCCGCCCTGGTCGCCCTTTGTATCGGGGTGGGCGCCGTCGCGCCGGCCCAGGCCCAGATCCAGCCCTTTCTCAAAGCCCGCAATCCCTTTATGTGGGACGGCGTCTCCGGGCATACCTTGCTCGGGGCCGAGGTCTCGACCCTGTCGTTGTCGGCGGCTTCTATCATCGACGGGGTATACGGAGAACTCAGTTGGGATATCGAAGGACTGCTGGGCAGCGGCCGAAACCTAGAGGCCCGAGCGCCGTCGTTTCTGTTCAAATTCATTCCAGCCCACGTGGTCTCCGATGTCGGGATCGGCAATTTGATCACCGTGAGCGTCGGTACCCGTGCCCTGACGGGCCTCGATGTCTTCGCTGGTTTGGGGACCTATGTCGAAGACGGTCGCTTCGCTCTGGGCGGGGGGGCGAATATGACCTGGGAGAAGATGGAAGGCGGCCAGTTGTCGTCGCCCTCCTATGAGTGGATCCTGCGCGGTTACGCCAAAATGACGCCCCAGTTGGGAATTGATGTGGCCGCCACGCTAGACGAAAACATCGAGAATATGCAAGCCGATGCGGCCCTGGTCTACGAAGTTTTTCGGCCCAGCTTTCATTTGTATGTGGCCTTTATCGACGTGTTCTCCGAGCATGTGGACCGGCGTTTCGGCCTGTCCTACGCCATTGGCATTTAGGGAGGCTAAACGATGAGACGGATGCGCTTATTGATGCTGGGGGCCCTGGCCCTTTTCCTGTGGCACGGTTGCGCCCTGCGCAGCGGCGGGTTGGGCAAGGGCGGCAAGCAGGGAAGCTCGACTAATTTCCCCCCGGAATACGCCCAGGCTCTGGCCGCTGTGCTGCAGGAGAATTCAACCCAGGAACTGGAGCAAGCCCTGCGTCAGGCCTACAGTCTGCTGGAAGATCAGGTCGGCGCCGACAACGCCGATCAGATCGTTGAAAAGGACGCCGTATTCAACAACGAATTTGCTTTGGTTGCGGTGCGCAAAGGCGAGTTTGACCAGGCCGAGGATTATTTGGAGCGCGCTTGGAATTCGCTGGAGCAGGAGTGGCCCGGCACGGCTGCGGGGCCATTTCGCACGGCTTCGCTGGATATTGCCGACCGGCTCTACGATACGGCGGCGATGGATGCTCGTCGCGACCAGGCGGTGCTGCGCGGCTTTCGCGATTTTGTCTTTTTGCAAAAGCGCAGCGAGCGCGATTTCGTCGACCGCATCATGCGCCGCACGCACCGTTTTCCGCCCCAGCCCAGTCTGTTCCCCGGCAGTTTCGCCACCGTGCCGATAGAGATCGTCAACGATTGGCACTACAAGGCCCGCCAGGCCGATCTGCTTACCTGGCAGCGCTTTGGTCACCTCCCTCAGCAGTACGGCAGCCGTCAGGTGCGTCTGACGCGTCAGGGGCTGGCGATCAACCAGCTAATCGTGGCGACGCTGAAAGGGGACAAAGAACGGGTCGACCAGTCGTTGCAGCGGTTGGAGCAGCATATGTTGTCGGCCGGACGCTTTGGGGCCCAGAATGCCGAGAGCGTATTGATGTTCGGGTATTTTGTCCTGGGCAACGACGAAGGTCTACAGCGCTATGAGGACCCGGCCCTCAAAGCCATATTGACGCCCTGAAGAGAGGATGGAGAAGATGGCGACGTTAGGCGTTAAGCAAGGATATAGGGTTTGGGGATTGGCCGTGGCGGTGGTCTTCCTGGCGAGCGGTGGGCCCGTCCGGGCCGCCCAGGTCCAGGAGCAGGTGCCCATTCCCGGACTGACGGTAGAGGAATCGGTGCGCTTGGAATCGGCCAGCGACAAATTGAAAGAGCTGGCGGTGCAACGGCAAAAAAAGAACGATGTGCGCCGCGACGAGATCGAAAAGCTCATTGGCCAGGTCGAAGAGGCGGCCAAAAGCCAGGACGATTTGCGCTACCGGGCCGCCCGCGAACGACTCATCAGCTATATCTTTGCCGCCAACGACAAGGACCACGCCGATTTGAGCCAGATTGTCTATACCGTCAAGGAAACCTGGGTGCTCTCGGCCAAGGCGCGTATTGCCATTGAGCAGTTGGGCGAGGAAAACCAGGAGGAAGACGGCCTGGGCGGTTTGCTGGAAGAATCACAGGCGCAATTCCAGGAGGCCTTTGTCGCGCCCAACCAGCGCGAGATTGTCCTGGTCTCAACGTTGTTGAGCAACGGCGGTCTCAGCGTCGAGGAAGAACAGCGGCTCAACCAGTATCTGGGGCAATTGGTCACTTTCAACAGCCTCATCGAGGAATGGGAACAGCCATTGGAGGAAATTCCCTATCTGCCGACTCAGATCGACCCGGCTTTTGACAACCAGGAAGCGGTGGTCTTTCTCGACAGCCTCTCTCGCCATCTGCGCTTTGACTACAAAGACCTCGAGATCCAGTTGTTCTGGTCGGAGATTCTGGCCCAAATAGGCTATCGCTACGCCGAGGGTAAATTGCCTCTGGTACGGGTGCAGTCGGCCCTCAATCGCCTCAGTCGGTTGTCGGGCGATTGGCCCCGGGTTGAGGGCAAGCCCTGGTTTATGGGGGCCCTGGGCCAGTTGGCCAGCGTCGAGCCGCCCAAGCCGCAGCAGAGCCCGTGGCGCGTGCCCAAGCGCGAGACCACCAGCGAGGATTGGCTCGGGCGCGGTAAGAAAACGGCGGGGGCGGCCAGCAGTCACGATCCGCAGGCATTGTTGCGCCAGATTCACAGCGAGCGCAAGAGCGACGGGGAAGGAGACTAGGCGGTGTTTGCAATGAACGTTTGGGCCTGGTGCAGGTGTGGTTTGCCGACGACAACGCAATTTTCCAGGCGCGGGCTGGGCGTGCGTCGCGGCTACTTAGTTTTGCCGCTGATCTGGTTGCTGTGCACCGGGGCGGCGCCTACAGAGGGCCTGCCCCCCGCGCCCATCGAATTGTCGCCACTGGGGATTTTCGCCGCCATCGGTCCTGTGCGTTGGGGCATTTTGCTTTTGACCATAGCCTTGCTGGTGGTGCTGGTAGCGGGGCTGGCTTTTCTAACCATGCCGCTGGCCAGGCGGCGCGATCTGGCCGCACAATTGAGCAGCCTCAAGGAGTGGAATACGGTGCTGTCTACTCTGTGCACCATTCTCGGGCCGGTGGGGACGTATATCGGTATGATCGGCTCGCTGATGGCCATGCACCAGGTGGCCGTGGCGCCCGATGCCGTGGCCCGATTGGCGGCCCAGGCCGAATTTTTCCACAGCGCCGCCCAGATGTTTGTCTCCAGTCTGGCCGGTATCGGTGTTGGCATCAGCATGGGGTTGGTCAACAATCTGGTCTTGCACCATGTCTTGCCCGACCACGACCATCCTATCGAGGGGCAGGGGATGGTCGCCGGCACGGTCGGTATTGTGGCGAGCTGGTTGCGCCAGGGGCGTCTGTGGGTAGGACGCGGGGGGCCGCGTCCCCGGGTGGCTCTGCCCGCCGCACGAGGAGAGGGGCATGAGGCCTAAAATTCTCGAGTGGATCGGTCTGATCATGGCCGATCAATTGGCCTTTTTGGTGGTAGCCGTATCCTTCCTCTACACCTTCACCGAGCCGGTGCAAAAGGTCAAACAACACAGTCAGGTGCAGGCTACTATTCAGGCGCAGAAGCGGCAAATGCAGCAATTGGAGAATCAGCTCGAAGTATTGCAGAAGCGATTGGCCGGCAAGACCAAAAGCCCCAAGCAGCCGGCGGCTGGTAACCAGGTCTACCTGCGCCTATTCCCGGGCGAGCTGATTGTCTTGTCGCAGGGAAGCCGTGAACCGATACGCGTCGAACGGGCAGGGTTGGAGAAAAAGCTGCACGCTTTGCAAAGGGCGGGGAAAAAAGAACTGGACGTGGTGCTGTCGGCCGAAGTGGGGGTGGCCTATGACCAATTGACTGAACTGGCCGAGAATTTGATGGAAGCCGACGGCTTATCCGTACGCTTCGGCTGGTAGTAAGTCGCCCAAGCGGGGCGAGTCGAGGATCGCAAATCCAAGTAGGAGAGTTGAGAATGAAATCGTTTATCAAAGTAATTGGCGCCAGTGTCGGTGTGGTGGCTCTCGTGTTTCTGGTGGTTGTGGGGGTGGTGTCCTGGTCCGGAGGTGGAGAAGAGGAGCAAGAGATCGCCAACCTGCAGCAGGAGGCGGTTGCACCGCCTCCCAAAGAGACGGCTGCCGTGCCCTCGCTGCCTCCTGCGCCGCCGGCCCAAGTCGAACGAGTGAAATACACCCCGCCCCCGACCCTGCCCGACCCGGTCAGTCCCGCAGCCGTGGGCGCCGCCCCGACGCCGGCCGCAAAAGAGGGTAAGGACGAGAAAATGTCGGCGGAGGAATATATCGAGCGCGAAGTGTACTACATAGAGAAAATCGAAAAGGATACCAAATCCGTATTGAAGCGGGCGGCAGAGGACCGCTCCAAGCTGGCGGCCCTGGAGACCGAGTTGGACGGTCTGCTCTACACCGATTGAGGTAGGAGGGGTAAAGATGAGGCGGCGGCGCAGGTGGAAAGGGCTGTGGGGGATGTTGTTGGTGCTGGGCGGGGTGGCGGCGGTCCTGCTGCTGACTCCTATTGCGCCGGTGCCGTCTCCTGCGGTGCCCGCGCCCGCCCTGGTTGCACCCCAGCCGCTGCCGACCCAGGCTATGCCGCCGCAACTGATAGAACGCATGCGCGATCTGGCGACCCAGCCGTCCACCCCGACCCAGGTCCAACCTGCGGAGCCCAAGGCCAAACCGACTGCGGAGCCGGAGCCGGCTGTCAGTCATCGCTACAGCGGCGGTGGCCCCACCGAGAAAGGCCCCGGCGAGCGGACCGTGATCAAGGCGCGTCCGCGTCCGGCGGTGGTGCGCACCGGCGCGGTGCCCGAATTGGCTATCGATATGGAGGGCCATTCGAGCGAGCAGGTGGCCCGCCACTACGGGCTGGTACTGGCGGCCCAGGCCTATTCGGCCGCGCGCTTATTGGGAATTTTCGCCGAAGGGCAGTTAGTGCCGCTGGAACAGGCGGCCCTGGACCGTTTTGCCCGCCGCGGTCGCAGTGCCGCCGGGGTGCGGGATGAATTCGCCCTGCGGCGGCGGGTAGCCCAGCAAAGCGGTTTCAATTTTGACGATATCGGCTTGCTCTATCTGGTCCCCCGCCAGGTCGATCGGACCTGGCAGACCTGGCAGGAAGAAGTGGTCGGTGCCGCCGGGTATACCTTTGCCGAGGTGGCTGCCGTGCGGGCTGGCTACGGGGCCAATTTGGCTCTGGAGGCGCGCGCTCTGGTATTGGTGGACGGTACTTCGGTGGCGCTGAAATGATCGAGCTTAGGAATCCTCCCGCTTTGCTGTGGGCTTCTTGGCTGGTGCGCGAAATGGTCGAATGGGGGGCGGCGCTGCTGTTGGTATTGGGCTTGAGCGAAGGCTATTACCACCACGTCCTGGCCCAGCGGCTGCAACCGGTAGAGCAATTGCGGGCTGTCCTAGATAGGGAAATGCGCGGCCTCCAGGGACCCGACTGGGAGCGCTGGGCCGGGGCGGCGACGGTCCAGGTCCAACGTCTGGTGGCGCAACTGGCGGTTGAGAAGGTTCCGGTGGCGAGTGAAAAAGCGTCGGCTCCGGCGGCAGTCCCTGTCCAAGCTGCGCCGCCGGTTCCGGTGGTCACCGCCTTGGCGCCGGTGCATCCGCCGCCGCCCCGCCGGGGTGTCCTGCTGCGTGTCGATGGGGTCGCGCCCGACGATATTGTCTGGACGGCGGTCAACCAATTTTACGCGGCCCCCTATCAATGGGGCGGCGAAGATCAGTTCGGCATTGATTGCAGTGCGCTGGTACAGGCGGTATTCCGCCAGTGCGGCGTCGAATTGCCGCGCACCGCGGCGGGCCAATTCAATTCGCGTCTGGGCGTCTATGTCGGCCTGGAGGACCTGCGGCCGGGAGATCTGTTGTTTTTCCACACCCGCCCCAAGCCCTATATCTCGCATGTGGGTATCTATTTGGGGGAAGGACAATTCCTTCACGCGCCGCGCCGCGGCCAGCGCGTTGAAATGGCGTTTTTAAACGATTTTTACCAGCGGCGGTTTGTCGCCGGCAAGCGGCTACTGGCCGCCCCTTTCGGCGACATTGCATCTGCAGACTAGGAGAGGACGCATATGGTTCGCATGCTGACCCATAGCCTGGTGCACACAGTGGGCAAAGTGGCCCTGGCCATCATCCTGATCAATATGCTCTACCGCTATATCCACGGTGAACCCTTTGACTGGCAGCGTCTGCTCGATTTGGAGGCTTTGCCCGACAAATTGGTGACTGTGGCGGGGGCTGTCTGGGAGTGGGGCGTGGCCGCCGTCGAACGTTATTTTCCATCGCAGGCACGCGGCTTTGGCGGCGGTGACGGGGTGGCGGTCTAAATGAAGTGGGCGCTGGGGGCGATGGGGATGGCGGTCTGTCTGGCCTGGGGGGCGCTGGCGATGGCGGCGTACCCCTACCGGGAGCAGGTCCGGGAGGCGGCCCGGCGCCACGGCATTGAAGAGGCGTTGATCCGCGCCGTAATGCGGGCCGAGAGCAGCTTTGACCAGTATGCCATAAGCCCAGACGGGGCCCTGGGGCTTATGCAGCTAATGATCACCACCGCGCGCGAATACGAACCCGGTGTATCGCGTTTCCAACTGCGCGAAGAAGCGGGGTTGAATATAGATATCGGCGCTCGCCATTTGAAAAAGCTCAATCGTGCCCTGGGCCGCCGTTACCCCCAGGTCAAAGGATTGGAGCGAGTGCGGTTGGTGGCCGCCGCCTACAACGCCGGCTGGGGTCGGCTGGTGGCCGCCGGCGGTGGCGTACCGCCTTTTCGCGAGACCCAGGTATACAGCCGCCGCGTCGTCCGCTATTATCGGGAATACGGTGGCCGTTTGCAGCCGCCGCTAATAAGCGCGGCTGATTCGAAGCCCGTTCCAGCGTTGGCGACCACCTCGCCTCCACTGCCGGTCGTGGCCGAGCAGGGGGCGCAGGTGGTGGCGGCTGAAAAGCACAAAGTGGCGGGGGGGCTGGCGGTCCTGTTTTTTCTTCAGGCCGGCTTGGGGTGGGTGCATTTCCGGCGTCTGCGCAACGACTGGCCGGGGCCCGCGACCCGGCCGGCCCTGCCTGCTAGCAGTTAGGCGCAAAATTCGGCAAAAATCGAGTAGCCTCTGCGGCGCGGCTTTCTGTCTATATTTTTATATGTTAATGGACGCGCAGGTGGGGCTGGTCGGAGTCGCCGAAGAAATCGGCGATGCGCTCCAGATGTTTGGCCAGGGTATTGGCGGGGATATAGTCGCGGCCGAAATAGCCGACTTCACAGGCTTCGTCGGTGGTGGTCAGATGGCCGCCGGTGACGCGGCAGAGGAAGGTGAAAACCAGGTCGTCGCGGGCGGGGCCCTTGCCGTAGACACCAACCAGTTTTTCTACTGCCACTTCCAGGCCAGTTTCCTCCCGCACTTCGCGCACCGCCCCCTCCCAGGGGGCTTCGCCGGTTTCCAGGCCACCGCCGGGCATATTCCAAAAGTCGATATCGCGTCGGCGGCACAGCAGGACCCGTTGCTGGGCGTCGAGGATAAGGGCGAAACAGCCGACAGTGAAAGGGGCGGCCATTTAGATGAACATCCCGCCGTCAACGACAAGGGTTTGGCCGGTGATAAAACCGCCGCCTTCAATCAGGGACAGGGCCACTTCGGAAACGTCTTCGGGCTGGGCAATGCGCTCCAGGGGGGTGCCGGCGGCCAGGCGTTCGACGTGCTCTTCCTGGCCCTTTACCCAGCGGGTCTGGACAATGCCGGGGGCGACGCTGTTGACCCGCACCTGGGGCGCCATTACCCGGGCCAGGGATTTGGTCAGGCTGATCGCCGCTGCTTTGGAGGCGGCGTAGGCGATGGAGCTGCCCAGTCCAGTAAGACCGGCTACCGATGTGATATTGACAATGCAGCCCTGCTGCTGGCGCAGGGCCGGCGCTGCGGCCCGGCAGCAGTGGAACATGCCCTTGACGTTGACGTCCATGACCCGATCCCAGTATTCGTCCTTGAGGCCGTCGAGATCGTCGTGGGCGACAAAGTCGGTGACGCCGGCGTTGTTGACCAGGATATCCAGGCGGCCAAAGGTCTCTACCACTTGCTCCACCATGGCCCGGGTGGGGCCGTCGTCGGCGACATTGGCCTGACAGACAAGGGCGCCGACGCCGATGGTTTCGGCTTCTTTCTGGGTGGCTTGGGCTTCCTGGGCAGAGCGGGAATAATTGAGCGCTACGTCTACGCCCCGGCGCGCCAAGTCGAGGGCGATGGCCCGGCCAATGCCGGTGCCGCCACCGGTGATAAGAGCGGTCTTGCCTTGCAACATGGGTGTTTCTCCTGCAGTGGGTGTGGGCGGTCGGCCGCCAGGGCCGCCGCAGTGGTCGATTGTATCCGGGCATATTCTCTTTGACGATAGGGGCTGGCTGGTGTCAGGTCAATGCGGCCCCTGGCGGCCTTACTAGAGGGGGCCGGCGGCTTGACAGTTTTCCCTGCTGACCTCTATTGTAAGAAAGCTAAATTTTGCGAAAGGCGAGTGCGAAAATGGGCGATAAAGTGCGGGTTTGCGTGCTCTTTGGCGGGCGCTCCTGCGAACACGAAGTATCGGTAACGTCGGCGCGGGCGGTGCTGGATGCCATTGACAAGGACAAATACGAAGTGACCATGATCGGGGTCACCAAGGAAGGGCGCTGGCTGGCCCCCGCCGATGCGGCGCCGCTGCTGCAGGCCGGGGTCGTCGAAGAGGGGCAGTGGCCCGCCGCTGTACTCGATTATTCGGGGACCCGTTCGCTGGCGGTCCAGGGCGCCGGGAGCCCCGGCCAACAGGTGGATGTGGTATTGCCCATTCTGCACGGGCCCTTCGGCGAGGATGGTACGGTGCAGGGATTTCTCGAATTGGCCGGGGTGCCCTATGTCGGCTCGGGGGTGTTGGGTTCGGCGGTGGGCATGGACAAGGAGATGATGAAGCGGATTTTTCGCGACGAGGGGCTGGCGCAAGTGGATTTCGACGCGGTGCGGCGGCCTCGTTGGGACCGCCAGCCCGAGGCCGTGTTGGACCAGATTGAGGCTAAATTTGCCTACCCTCTTTTTATCAAGCCGGCCAATCTGGGCTCTAGCGTCGGGGTCAGCAAGGCCTTTGATCGCGACGGTCTGGTGCGGGCCATTGACCAGGGCTTTCGCTTTGATAGCAAAATTATTGTCGAAGCCGAAGCCCGCGATTGTCGCGAAGTGGAATGCGCCGTTTTGGGCAACGACGAGCCCCAGGCTTCGGTAGTGGGCGAAGTGGTGCCGTGCAACGAATTCTACGATTACGAAGCCAAATACGTCGCCGACGATTCCGAATTGCATATCCCCGCCCGCATCGCCCCCGAGACTGGCGAGCGGGTGCGCCAGTTGGCCGTGCAGGCCTTTCAGGCGGTGGAGGCGGCGGGACTGGCGCGGGTAGATTTTTTCGTCGATAAAGCCAGCGAAGCCGTCTCTATAAACGAAATCAATACCATTCCGGGTTTTACCCCTATCAGCATGTATCCCAAATTGTGGGCGGCCAGCGGTATTTCATACGGCGAGTTGATCGACCGCTTGATCCAGTTGGCCCTGGAGCGGCACGCCCAACGACAACACGTGCGGACCTCGTTGTGAATCAATCATTTTTCAATAAAGGCAGCACCAGCAATCTTATTTCGTTTTCCCTGTTGGTGCTGGGTTTGGCCGCTCAGCCGAGAGGTTGGGGCGGTTGGGTGCTGGCCGCCGGGCTCTTTGGTTTCGCCGGCGGGGTGACCAATTGGCTGGCGGTTAAAATGCTTTTCGACCGGGTGCCCCTGCTCTATGGCTCGGGGGTTATTCCGGCGCGCTTCCGGGAAATCCGCCAGACCGTCAAAGAGCTGATCATGGCGCACTTTTTTGCCGCCGACTATCTCGAGCGCTTTTTTGCCGAGGGGCTCAGCGACTTGGCCGCCACGGGCGATTTGCAGACCAAGTTGGTGGAGTTGCTCGACAGCGACGAGACCGACCAGATCATTACCCGCAAGTTGGAGGAATTGCAGGAGACCCCAGCGGGGATGATGCTGAAAATAGTCGGCACCGAAAAGATCAAACCGCTGGTGCGCCAATTCGTCCGCGAGGTCGGGGTCGAGCTGGCCCCGCGGCTCAGCGCCGAATTGGTCGGATCGGGGATGGACGTGGGGGCTTTGCGCGATCAGGTCGACCGCCTGCTGACGGCCAAATTGGAAGAGTTGGACCCGGCGGCGGTCAAGGAGATGATGGAAGAGGTGATTCGCCAGCATCTGGGCTGGCTAATCGTCTGGGGCAATGTATTCGGTGGGGCCATTGGCTTGGTGTCGCGGGCATTGGGGTATTGAATTTTCTCCAATGATTAGAAGTACAGCCGCACAGCGGCGAACAGGGAATCGGGGTAGAGGCCGAACTCGCTGCCGGTTTGCAGAGTGAGGCCGACCGGATCGAGGCGGTGGGCCTGGCCCCGGCCCCAGAAGGCGCCGGCTTCAAGGAAGACGTCCTGGGCAAAGCTGTAGTCGAGACGGGGGGCCAGCAACAGCGAGGAGTCGGCGGTGTTGAGCAGCAGTTGGCCGCTGAAACTCAGGAGAGGCGTGGCCTGGAATACCAGGGCCGGGGCCAGATAGTGGCGCCCCAGCAAATACGCCGCCCCGGCGGTGTAGGCGGGGTGGCGCAAGCGGCTGGGGTAGGCTTCGGGCGCGGCGGCTCCAGCGCCCGAAAAATGGTATTCGAGGGCGCCGTACAGACGCGGGGTGAACGAATAGTCGAAGCCGGTGGACAGGCGCAGGTAGGTATCGTCGGGGGCTTCCTTCTTCAGGACATTGCTCCAGGTATAGGCGCTTTCCAACCACCAGCCGGCCCCGCCCAGCGGCCGGGCCAGATCAAATCCAACCAGTAGATTTTCCTTGAACAGTACCAGGGTGGGCACCCAATCGGTTTGCCAGCCGTAGAGGCGGAGGCGCAAAAAAGCCGCGCTTTGGTCCAATGCGAGTCCATCCCCCAGAATAATCCCCCCGTCTAGTTCACTTAAATCCCCCAAGGGCAACCGCGCCCGTAGGGCGTCGACGCCAATGCGTTCTTCCTTGTCCAGACTTGCGTAGGCGAAAGGGGCAATCACGTCGGTGGGGTTGATGGTGCGCGCTGCGCCAAAGGCGACGGCTTGCCGGCCCAGGTATATATCGCCCCAGGCCGGGGAAAAAATCAACAGGGCCCGGTCGAGGTTGTGCCCCAGTGAGAAGGTGCCTTGAGGGGATCCGTTGGCCGGATAGAGATGGGTGTCCAGATCGACGACGCGGTAGGTAAGGGGCGCTGGCCGGGGGAGGAAGAAGCCGTTGGCCTGGGCTCCGGCGGGTTGAATGCGCGGGGTCCAATCGTAGGCCAGCTCCGCCCTCCAAAGGGCATGGTCCCAGTCGATTTCCAGGCGCAGACGATGGGAGGCGGTCCCTTCCCAGGGAGGCACCGTGGAGCCAAGAGCCGGTGGCGCCAAGGCCAGCGAGAATTGCTTGATATAACCGCCCAGCGCTAGGTCGGCCGCTGCTTGGTTGGTATAGACGCCTAGGGCCAGCCACAGCCACAGACCTATTGATATTTTTGACAAACGGCTCATAGAGGCTCGTCGATTTGGTCCGCTTACGGGGCTGGCCGGAGGGTGGGCACCGGTTGGCGGAAAATCAGCGCCGCTGCGGGCCAGGGGGGGTTCACCGCACTTCGTCGCAGGCGATCTGACCGTCCTGCAAGAGCACCAGGCGGTGGGCCCGCTCCATGATCATGGTGTCGTGGGTGGAAAACAGAAAGGTGGTACCGCGTTGCTGGTTGAGGTGGGCCATCATATCTAGCAGCGCCCGCCCCGTCGCCGAATCGAGGTTGGCGGTGGGCTCGTCGGCCAGTACGATAGCCGGTTCGGCGACCACGGCCCGGGCCACGGCGACCCGTTGCTGCTGGCCGCCCGATAAGTGCGGCGGTCGCCGTTCCTCCAACCCCTCCAGCCCCACTTCGGCCAGGATTTGGGCGACGCGGGCACGGCGCTGGGCCGGGGGGATGCCCTGAAGGAGCATGATATATTCAATATTCTCGCGCACCGAAAGGACGGGGACTAGGTTAAAGGATTGGAAGACAAAGCCGATATGGTCGCGGCGGAAGTCGGAGAGCTGATTGCCGCTCATGGCGCCGATGGGGCGGCCGGCCAGGGCGACTTGGCCCGAAGTCGGGGTGTCGAGACCGCCGATGATATTGAGCAGGGTCGACTTGCCCGATCCCGAGGGGCCGGCCAGGGCGGTGAATTCGCCGGCTTCCAGGGTCAGGTCAACCCCGCGCAGAGCGTGGACTTCAATGGCGCCAGTCTGGTAGGTGCGGTGCACTTGGTCTACTTGGATGAGTGGGACTTTTTGCATGGTGGCTCAGTGGGCGGTGCGCATGGCCGTGGCCGGGCTCAGGCGGGCGGCGTGGAGAGCCGGATAGAGGCCAGCGACCAGGCAGGAGAAGACAATGAAGAGCGGATAGATAATGAATTGCCTGAGGTGGAGTTGGGGGTAGATAATTTGTCTAATGGTCACGCCGCTGTATTCAAGACCAGTATAGTCTATGCCCTGATAGGCGGCAAAAGCCACGCTGCCCCAGCCCAGGGCGGCGCCCATGGCAATACTGACCAGGGAAAGACAAAGGGCTTCCCACAGCACCAGGGCGGCCAGGCGCCAGGGGCGGGTGCCCACGGCCCGCAGCACGCCGAATTCGAAAAGGCGTTCGTAGAGCGACATAAAGAGGGTATTGATAATGCTTAGGGCAACCACGCAAAAGAGAATGACGGCGATGACTAGCATGGAAAAACGCGACATATCCAGGGCTGCTTCCAAGTCGGGTAGGAGCTCTTGCCAGCTCTGGGCGAGATTGCCGTTTTGCGAGTGGCGTTGCCAGAAATCGGGCGGAGTTTGCCAGGGGTGCAGATGAAAAGCGATTTCGTGCAATTGGCCTTCCAGGCCAAATAAGCGCTGCCCCGCCTCCAGGCGGACAAAGGCCGCCTGTCCGTCCAGTTCGCGGACGCCAAAGCGGAAAAGGCCGCCGACGCGGAATAATTCCTGGGCTAATTCGCCGCTGTGGGCTTGGGCTACGGTGGCCACGAGGCGGTCGCCCAGTTCCACTTCTAGGTGGTGTGCCAGGCGTTGGCCGATGAGCAATTGGGGCGTCTGGGCAGTGTCTAGGTATTGTCCTTCGACTATGGCTTCGTCGAGGGCCGAGATTCCCCGTTCGGTTGCCGGATCTATGCCGTACAGAACGATACCCTCGGTATTGGCTGGCGAAGCCAGCATGGCAAAGCCCTGGAGGCGGGGCGTTGCCGCCGCCACGGACGGGTCAGTGCGCAGTTGGTCTAAGGTACGGCGGGGGTGGGCAATGGTCGTCTCGGCCGCCAGTGAGGTGGTGAAACCGGCTGCGTGGATCTGCCCCTGGCCCAGAAAAGTATGGGTGGCCGAGTGGATCATGCTGGTTTCCATACCCGCGATCAGGGCGTCGGAAAAGATCAGCGAGGCCAGGCCAATGCCTATGGCTAACCCGGCCAGGACAGTGCGTCTGCCGTTGCGGAAAAGATTGCGCCAAGCCAGGCGGATAAGCAGCAGCACAAGGCGCTTTCAGTTGGCGCCCAGCGCCGCGACCGGAGTCAGGCGGGCCGCCCGCAAGGCGGGAAACAGGCTGATACCGACGGCGGCGGCAAAAGTCACCAGGGCCGGTTTCCACAGGCTTGTCCAGGAAACGGCGCTGCGCATGCGGTCGAATTGCATGCCGCTGAACTCCACCGGTGTGGGCAATGGAATGCCGTGCAGCGAGAGCAAATAGTTGGCCCCCAGGCTCAACAAGGCCCCCAGGCCAATGCTGAGCAGGGCGAGAAGAGCGGTTTCGCAGACGATTAGGGCGAACAGGGTGCGGGGGCGGGTCCCCAGAGCCCGCAGGACGCCGAATTCGCGGGTCCGTTCCAGAACAGTCATCAATACGGTATTGAGCACGCCGACAGCCACCATCAGGATAATTATGCCGATAGACCACCACGTCCCGGCCCGGTCTGCCTGCATGGCTCGGTAAAAGGTCTGTTCGACGACCTGCCAGGGGACGGCTTCCAATTGGGGGCCGATGGTGGTCTGGAGAGCTTTGGCTACGGTGCGGGCGCGGTTTTGCCGGTCGAGGGTCAGGATTAGCTGGTGGACTCGGTCCCCCAGGGCGAGAAATTCTTGGGCGGTTTCTATATGGATATAGCAATTCATCCGTTCGTACGCCTGTCCTTCTCCCAATTGTCCCACTACGGTGAACAAGTCGTTGGCGATGGAGCCGTCGGCACCTTGGCCGATAAGTGCCACCTGCTCTCCCATTCCCACCCCGAGGAGCCGGGCGATGCCCGCCCCCAACAGCACCTGGCGCTCGGGTTCCGGACTGAGGAAGCGGCCCTGATCCACTTTGTTGGCTAGGCGGGTGGTACGGCTTTCGCGCTGAGGGTCAATGCCCAACAGGCGCACCCCTGTGGTTTTGTCGCCGGCAAAGGCCAGGGCCGGGCTGTGGACCCGGGGCGTCCACGATTCAACGTATTGGGCGTTCTCGATCTGGGCTCCCAGAGCGGCGACTTGGTCTAGGGTACTGTAGAGCGAAGAGCGGTCTAGATAACCGACTCGATGGATCTGCACGTGACCGGTGTGATCGCGGGTGAACAGGTCGATAAGATGGTTGTAGCTGCCCTCGGAGAGCCCCAGCGAGATGGAACAGAGAAAAAAACCGCCGACCATCATTAACGCGGTAAACAGGGAACGGCGTCGCTGGCGGAAGATATTGCGGAAAGCGAGACGGGGGATGAGCACGGGCAATCAGCGGCGGCGCAGATTCCGCAGCGAAAACTGGTCGGGGGCCAATTCCAGGTCGAATTGCGCTTCGAGATAGCGGATGGTGGTGCTATGGCCCTCTTTACCCAGGGGCCGCACGGTGATAGTGGTGGGGACACGGCGTCCACCCAAATTGCCCACATCGGCAAATTCCATCCGCCGCATCTGGCGTCCCCGTTCGTCGTAGAATTCCTCTCGCACCGGCAATAGGTCGGTCCGGCGCACGACCACCCGGATGCGGCCCCACACGGTCGGGGTCCGTTCTTTGGGCACCAGGTCTATATAATAAAAGGCTGGATCGGCGCCTTCCGGCTGCAGCAATTCGGCGTCGTATTTTTCCAGCAGGGACGTCTCCTTGACCAGGTCGTCGTTGGTGAAATCCGACCCCATCCAGGCGCTCATCATCATCGATGGAGGCACCTTCATCACTTTGTCAATGCGGGGGAAGTAATTCCACATGGCCTGTTGGCGGCGCAGGGTCGCGGTGCCGGCGTCTTTTTTCGGCGCTTCGATGTGGATTAGGGTTTCGTCCATGCCTCGGGTCCATATCTCCATCACCAATCGACGCTGCCAATGGGGCGTTTCGATATCCATTTCGAGCCGGCTGTGGCTGGTCTGACTGCGGTAGAGCTCGTCGGCTTGGGCGATCAGTTGGGCAACAGTGGGCTCGGGCGAGGGGGGATTAGAACGGACCGGAGATGGGGCAAAAACCAGCAGGAGAGCGAGGAGAGGAAGGGGCAGGGCGGGGTTCACGGCAGGTCCTCTGGGCGTGGCGAATTGGCCGCTGGCTGCGGCTGCGCCCTTGGGGAAAGATAGGCGGGTGGCAGCAGAGGGCAATAAAGTCGCTGTTGGCCTGCGGGCCCGGGATAGACAAAAGACGGCCAAAGGCACCCTGGTGCCCTTGGCCGCCCTTGACCAAACTAGACGTTAATTGATGGAGAAATCGCCCAGTATTTCGCCGTATTGATTGCGCAATTTTTCCAGGGCCCGGTCACGGATCTGGCGGACTCGTTCGCGCGTGACACCAAAGGCTTCGCCGATTTTCTCCAGGGTCATGGGCTCCTGGCCACCGAGACCGAAATACCAGCGGACGATCTGAGCTTCGCGGTTTTCCAGATTGTTCAGGCAACGGGTCAGTTTACTGCACAGATCGACTTCTTCATAGATTTCTTCGGGCAGGGCCTCGTCGGTTTCGAAATAACCCAGCAGGGTCTCGTCCTCATCGGCGTACAGGGGCGCGTCAAAATAGAAGTCGCGCTGCCCCGACTGCAGGGCCTTGATGGTGCGGGCCCGGCTTATGCCGGCCCCGGAGGCAATTTCGTCCAGGGTCGGGGTGCGGCCCAATTGCTGCGCCAGGAGACCGTTTTGCTGTTCGACTTTGCGCAGGTCGTGCTTCTGGTTGACCGGGGGGCGGACGACGCGTTTTTGTTCGGCCAGGGCCCGGTACATCGACTGGCGTATCCACCAGATGGCATAGGTGATAAATTTGTGGCCGCGCTGCTCGTCAAAGCGACGGGCCGCTTCCAATAGACCCACGTTGCCTTCGGCGACCAATTCGATCATTGACAGGTTGCCCCCTGAAAATTCTTTGGCCACGCTGACGACAAAACGCAGATTGGCCGTCACCAATTGCCGGTGGGCTTCATTATCCCCTTCGCGGGCCTGGCGCACTAGTCTTGCTTCGGCGCTTCGTTCGAGGGGTTGAAAGTGTTGTATATCCTGCCAATAGGACTCCATGAGTCCGGCTTCTTCTCTGGTCGATTTAGGCATGCTGAAAGGAGGGCTCCTGTAATCCCTGGTCTGTCCGGTCTATAAAGGGCTGTGATATGGATGCAATCACTAGATAATGCGAGGAATAGACGAAAAAATAGATAAAAGTGGGACTTTGATGTCTCGTTAGAGAGATATATGGGACTTTAATGTCTCAGTTTATTATTTGTTATTCGCGGCTAAAAAGCGCTTGACTTGGACCGGCTACTTGATCTATGTTTACCCCCGACGCAATCGAGATTATCTCGCAACCCAAAGCCAATCTACCCATGTCGCCCAACAGTCTACTCAGCCTCACTAACGCCCATCAGACCGACGCGGCCGGTAATAATAAGGCCGCCAATGGGTATCCTTGCGCTAAAAAAACCACTAATAAATGCAAGGATAATAAGCCCGGGCGACGGGGGGCGACTTAGTTTTAGTTTAAGTCATTTTTCATTTAAAAAACCCGTCGCCAGAATCGCACTGGCGGCGGGTTTTTTGTTTTGCGGTATCCATTTAACGGACAATTTAAGACCATGAGCCAATTCAGTACCCTGTTCGTCCAGGGCAAGACTAATAAAAACAATAAAGACAATAACCGTGTCCGATGGCGGGGCAGACGGTAGCGTATCCGTCTGTATCCATATTAACCCGCCGTCGAGTTCGCTCGCGGCGGGTTTTTTTTGTGGTCGCCGCTACATCGGGGCAGCGACCATTAGGCAAAATAGCGCACAGCCATTTCAACTAGGAGAAGAATAATGCGTCCATTGCGCGTGGGAATTTTAGGCGCTACCGGCATGGTAGGGCAGCAGTTCATGGCAATTTTACACGACCATCCCTGGTTTCGTCTCACCCGACTGGCGGCTAGTCGGCGTTCGGCCGGGCAGACTTATGCTAAGGCTGTGGCCGGGCGCTGGACTCAGGCTATACCGGTGCCCGCAGCGGTGGCCGATATGGCTGTGGAGGAGGTGGGGCCGCCCGCCGGTTGGGAGGGGGAGGTCGATCTGGTTTTTGCCGCCTTGGCCATGGACAAAGAGCGCACCGGAGCCTTAGAGGAGGCCTATGCGCGACGGGAAATCCCGGTAGTTTCGGCCAATTCGGCGCATCGCTGGACCCCCGACGTGCCGATGATTATCCCCGAGGTCAATCCGCAACACCTCGAAGTCATAGCCAGTCAGCGGCGGCGCCTGGGGGTGCGGCGCGGTTTTGTCGCGGTCAAGCCCAATTGTTCCATCCAGCCCTATGTCCCGGCCCTGGAGCCGCTGCGCGAATTTGGCCCCAAGCGTCTTTCTGTCTGCACCTACCAGGCTGTTTCCGGAGCCGGGCGGACATTGGCCGATTGGCCCGAGATGGAGGACAATATCATCCCTTTTATCGGCGGCGAAGAGGACAAGAGCCGGCGTGAGCCGCTGCGCATCTGGGGGCATGTGGAACAGGACCGGATTGAACCGGCGACTGGTCCGCTGATCAGCATTCAGTGCGTCCGCGTACCGGTCAGTCACGGGCATCTGGCCGCAGTAGCGGTCGATTTTGAGCGTCGCCCCGAGCCCGAGGAAATCCTCCAGCGCTGGGAAAGTTTTCGCGGCCGGCCGCAGATTTTGGGCTTGCCTTCGGCCCCCGAGCCGCTGTTGCGCTATTGCCCGGCCGAGGATCGGCCACAGACTCGGTTGGACCGCGATGCTGCCCGTGGTATGGCGGTGGTGTTGGGGCGTCTGCGCCCGGACGAGTTATTCGACTACCAATTCATTGCCCTTAGCCACAATGTTGCGCGCGGGGCGGCGGGTGGGGCCGTACTCACCGCCGAATTGCTGGTGGCCGAAGGCTATCTGGAAGTGGCCTGAAACGGGCTAAAAAGCTCATCTAACAAAGGAGCGGTTGATTATGGAATACCAGGAATACGGGTTTGACCAGCAGCGTCTTGGCTGCCGCCAGGCATGGATTGACCAGAGTCTGGAGCCCTACCCCAATGCTGCACCTGGGGGGCAGGGGATAGAAGCTCTGGTGGCGGCTGCCTTGGCCCGCGAGGGCGCCGGCCAGCCTTTGGCAGAGTCGGTGCGGACTAGCGGGCGGGTTTGGGGACGGCGCGCTATGGGGCGTTCGCTGTTTGCCGATTTGCGCCAGGGCGAGGGGCGTATCCAGCTCTATTTTAGCCGCGGCGATTTCGAGCCGGAGGCATGGGACCGCCTCGACGGTTTGGCCCTGGGGGACCTAATAGGCGTGGAAGGGGAATTGTTCCGTACCCGCACCGGCGAATTGTCCATTCGCGTGACCGCTTGGCGTCTGGAGGCCAAGGCTTTGGTGCCGGTGCCGGTGGGCAAGGAAAGCGGCGACCAGGTTTACTACCGGGGCAGCGACACAGAAATGCGCTATCGCCAGCGCTATCTCCACTGGTTGCTCGAACCCCAGGCCCGGCAGCGGATTCGTCGGCGGGCCCAGATTGTGGCCGGTATCCGGCAGTATCTGGGGGACGCCGATTTTCTCGAAGTCGATACGCCGACCATTGCGCCCATGGCCGGAGGGGCCCTGGCTCGGCCCTTTGCCACGTCGATCCGGGCCTTGGACCACCAGCAGGCCTTTTTGCGCATCGCGCCCGAATTGCATCTCAAGCAATATCTGGTGGGTGGCTTCGAGCGTGTTTTTACGGTGTGCCAGAATTTTCGCAACGAGGGCATCGACCGCAGCCACAACCCCGAATTTACCATGGTGGAATGGTATGAGATTCACACCGATTACCGCCGCCAGATGCAACGCTTTGAAGAGTTGGTCGCCGGTATCTGCCAGGCGGTCTGCGGCTCGACAGAGGTCGAGTACCAGAGGCAAAGGTTGGACTTTGCGCCCCCCTGGCCGCGTTTGACAGTGCTCGATGCGCTGGCGCGTTACGGAGGTGTCGAGGTCGGTGACTGGGATGCGGCCCAGGTGCGGGCGGAATTGACTCGCCGAGGCCTGCCCTGTCAGGCCGATTGGTCCTGGGGCGAGGCGGTGGGTGAATTGTTCGAGGCTCTGTGCGTCGACCTGTTGCAGCAGCCGGTATTTATCGTCGATTACCCGCTCGATTTGAGCCCTCTGGCCCGCCGCCATCCCACCGACGGGCGTCTGGTGGAGCGCTTTGAGGTCTATGTCGCCGGGATGGAATTGGGCAATGCCTATTCGGAACTCAACGATCCGGTGGAGCAATTGGGGCGCCTGGCCCAGCAGCGCAAGGACGGCGACGAATTGCCCGCCGCCGACGCCGAATTCATTCGGGCCCTGGGATGCGGCATGCCCCCTGCCGGGGGCGTCGGGCTGGGGGTCGATCGTCTGGTGATGTTGTTGACCGATGCGGTCAGCATCCGCGATGTGGTGGCTTTTCCCGTGGTCAAGCCGCTGCGAGGGTGAGGCTAGGAGCGGTGGCGATTTGGAGTATCGGGCGTCTTGGCGCCGGCGGTAAAATCGCGGACACGATTTTTTCAAGTCACAAAATGAAAGGTTGATTTTCGATGAAGCATATTGAAGGAATTACAATCAATCATGATTCTTCAGCCTACACAGAGCTACTTCTCCGATCCCTATACGACCGCAACCCAGAAGTGGAAGGGTTGAATATTACGGTCATGGATAATAGCTCAGACGACGACACGCAACCAATGATGAATTATGCCGACGAAAAAGGGATTCCTGTCAAACCTACTCCGGAAAGATATCTGGGGTATGGCAATAGCCATGGTGAGATACTGAGAGACTTTGTCTTAGAGCATCTACACGCAGACTATTTCCTCTTTCTCGATACGGATATCGCATTTTTAGAGGACGATACCATTAGTATTATGGAAAAACAGCTCGCAGCCGTCCCGGATGCATTTGGCATACAAGCCTTATTGAGCCACAATGGAATCGACGAGCAACCCCTAGGCTCCGACTATTGTGCTCCTGAAATGCTCTACAGGAGTGTATCGCGGGTTGCCGAGAAGGATAGAGGTAAAATTGGTTTACCGACAACAGCCCATCCATTACCCTCGAGGATGAAGCATCGGATTCATCCTTGCTGTTGTTTGGTTAGAAACAGCGAAGCCTTTAAGCTGGTCACGGAAATTATCGGCTTTTCTCCTGCCGGTACCTTGGAGAATGCCTGCGGTAAAACCTTCGACACGTTCGGGCTAATGACTCAGGTCATGCGTACGCATCAGTTGAAGCATATCTACAGTACAAAGATGGTCTTGCACTTTATTGGCGCCACCCATGCAAACACGCCAGGAAAAGAGCAGTTGCGCGACCGTTTGCTAAACCAATTCCGCTTAAAACAACAAAGCGATGAAGTTCTAGAGGTTGAGTGATTTTAGAACGTGGTCTGAGGATTGTAATAGACCGTATTTTCGTTTAATACAGCGTTTTCGCTGCGCCCGTTCGGCGCTTGCCCCAGCGGGCAGCCCTCCACCCACCCCGGGTTCGAAAAGGCTAAACCGGAGAGTGAATATGCACGCATACAGAACACATACCTGTGGGGCCCTGCGCCCCGAGCACAGCGGCGAGCAGGTGCGCCTGTCGGGCTGGGTGCACCGGGTGCGCGATCACGGCGGCCTGCGCTTTGTCGATTTGCGCGACCACTACGGTATGACCCAGCTGGTATTCGCCCCCGACAACGAGGGGGGCGGCCTGGAGACCCGCCTCAACCGGGAAGCCGTGATCCGGGTCGATGGCCGGGTAGCACAGCGGCCTCGGGAGGCGGCCAACGAAGCTATGACCACCGGTCAGGTCGAAGTGCAGGTCGAGCGTTTGCAAGTGCTCAACCCGGCGGCGCCGTTGCCCTTTCCCGTGGCCGAGGAACAGGCCGTGGCCGACAGTTTGCGCAACCAGTACCGCTTTCTCGATTTGCGCCGGACCTCGGTGCACCGGCGGATGGAATTGCGAAGTCGGGTAACGACGCATTTGCGTCGGCGTCTGGGCGAGATGGGCTTTGCCGAATACAATACGCCGTTGTTGACCAGTTCGTCGCCGGAGGGCGCGCGCGATTTTCTTGTTCCCAGTCGGCTGCATCCGGGGCAGTTCTACGCCCTGCCGCAGGCCCCCCAGCAATTTAAACAGTTGCTCATGATAGCTGGTTTCGACCGCTATTTCCAGATTGCCCCTTGTTTTCGCGACGAGGATCCTCGGGCCGATCGGGCGCCGGAATTTTATCAGTTGGATCTGGAGATGGCTTTTGTCGATCAGGAGGAGATTTTTGCCGTGGTGGAGGAATTACTCAGCGAGCTCTTCGCCAAATTCGGTTGCAAGCGCCTGGCGGGGGCATCCTTTGTGCGCCTCACCTACGCCGAGGCCATGCGGCGCTACGGCACCGACAAGCCCGATTTGCGTTTTGGGCTGGAGATTGAGGATGTGTCGGAGTTGTGCGCTCAATCGGAGCTGCGCCTGTTCCGCCAGATCGTGCAAGAAGGTGGTGTGGTGCGCGGTTTGTGCGTACCGGGTCTGGGACAACAACCGCGCGCGGTTGTCGATGGCTTGGTGCGCTGGGTCCAGCAGCAAGGAGGGCGGGGGCTGGCCTATGTGCGCTGGCAGGGCGATCAGGTATCGGGCTCGGTGGCCGGGGCCATGGGCCCAGAGGCGGTGGCGCAGTTGCGGCAGCGGGCCGGGGCTGTCGAGGATCCGGCCTGGTTGCTTATTGCCGACCGGGAAGAGCGGGCTAGTCTACTGGCCGGGCAATTGCGCCTGCAGTTGGCCGAGTTGCTAGCATTGCGCGAGCCGGATACCTATCGTTTTTGCTGGGTAGTCGATTTTCCGCTGTTCGAGTGGAACCAGGAAAGAGGGGCGCCGCAATTTGCCCACAATCCCTTTTCCATGCCGCAGGGGGGGCTCGAAGCCTTGGAGAGTCAGGACCCTCTCGATATATTGGCCTATCAGTACGATATTGTCTGCAACGGGCTGGAATTGTCCAGCGGCGCCATCCGCAACCACCAGCCCGAGGTGCAGCGCCGGGCCTTTGCCGTGGCTGGGTATAGTCAAGATCAAGTAGAACAGCGATTTGGCGGTTTGCTGCGGGCCCTCAGCTACGGGGCCCCGCCACACGGCGGTATCGCCCCGGGCCTCGACCGTATCGTCATGCTATTGGCCGGGGCCAATAATATCCGCGAATGTATCCCTTTTCCCACCAACCTCAGCGGTCGGGATTTGCTGATGGGGGCTCCGGGGCGGGTCGAAGAGGGGCAGTTGGAGGAATTGCATATAGATTGGGCGGAAGGGGTGGATGTATCCTAAGGCCCTAAGGAGGAAAATGGAGATTATCTACAAGCGCACCCCGGCTCAGGTCGATTGGGGCGCCATGAAGGAAGTACTGCGGCGGGACAACTTCGACAATGGACGCAGTCCCGCTCAGTTGCAGGTTTCTTTCGAGCGCAGCGCGTCGATTTGCATCGCCTATGCCAATACCGCCATCATCGGCACGGCGCGGGCTTTGTCCGATGGGGTCTGCAACGCCTATGTGGTGGACGTGTGGACCCAATCGGCCTGGCGGCGGCGCGGCATTGCCCGGCGGATGATGGAACTATTGCTGGAAGATCTGCCGGGCCAGCATGTCTACCTGTTTACCGATGAAGCTACGGCGCCCTTTTACCAGAACTTGGGTTTTGCGCCGGAAGAAGTAGGGATGGGACGGGTGGTGGGCAAGTGGTTGGTGGCCCGGCCGCCCGAGCCAACAGGCTAGCCGCGGCGCTTCTTAGGAGGCTTCGTTGGCCCGTTGGTACAAGCCGCTGCGTCCACCGCTTTTTTCCACCAGGCGCACCTGCTCAATCACCATCCCGCGATCGACGGCTTTGCACATATCGTAAATGGTCAACAGGGCCACGGTGGCGGCGGTGAGGGCTTCCATCTCAACGCCGGTGCGGTCTTCAATGCGGGCCTGGGTCTCAACTTCGATACGGTCCGGGCCAATGGTGAAATCGACTTCCACGGCGGTTAGATTGAGGGGATGGCAGAGGGGGATTAATTCTGCGGTCCGTTTGGCCGCCATAATTCCGGCCAGGCGCGCTGCTTCGAGGACATTTCCCTTGGCTATCTGGTCGTCCTGGATTTGGCGCACAGTCTCGGGGCGCAGGCGAATCTGGCCGCGCACTACGGCCTGGCGTCGGGTGGTCTCTTTGGCGCCCACATCGACCATGCGCAAACGGCCCTGTTGATCGAGGTGGGTCAGCTGGTCGGCCATGGGTACTCCTATAGATTTTTACACCTAATAAATGAAAGGGAAGTCAATCTAATTGTTTCGCAAAATCCGGGCAATGCTGTTGGGCCGTAGCTAGCAATTGGTCCCAAGAGCCGTCGATGGGGGTGGCGGCAAAAACCTGGGCAAAGCGGTTTTGGACTGCGGCGATAACGTCTTCTAGAAGGGGCGGATTTCCCAGGAGGGTGGCCATCGATATGACCGCCTCGGCGTCGAGGCCACAGGGGCGAATGGCGTGAAAATATGCCAGTTCCGGGGCGATATTGAGGGCAAAACCGTGCATTGTGATCCATTGGCTTACGTATACGCCAATGGCGGCTATTTTGTGCTCCTCTACCCAAACTCCGGTCAGGCCTGGCCGCACTCCGGCGTCTAGGTTGAAATCGGCCAGGGTCTCTATCAGGGCGGTTTCCAGGTTGCGGATATAGAGATGGAGGTCGCGCTGCCGCTGTTTGAGGTCGAGGATGGGGTAGCCGACCAGCTGCCCGGGGCCGTGATAGGTTATACTGCCGCCGCGCTCAATTTCGTACAGCTCGGGCTCGGGGCTGGGGAGCGCAGCGGCTGTGGGGAGATGTTCAGGGCGGGTCGAGCGCCCGCAGGTATAGGTCGGCGGGTGTTCGACCAGCAATAGCAGATCGGGCAGGCGGTCCTGTTGGCGCAGTGTGCGCAGCGTTTTCTGCCAGTTCCAGGTCTGCTGGTAGGGCACTTGGCCCAGGTAGCAAGTGAAGAGGTCGGCCATGGGAGGGGGGTAAGGGGCTGGGGGAAATAGCGGCGCTATCAACGGTATTATTTAGAGAACAACGGTGGCAATTAGTACTTGCGCAAGCCATCCAAGCCATCTATATTTTAAATCCGCCACAGTTTTTTAGCAGTCTCTTTCTGAGAGTGCTAAAAAGTCTTTTATTATGAATCGGCTTTATTAGAGTGTCTTCCCCACATATATACAAGACCTTTTAGGAGGTCAGGAGAATTTTATGCCAGCCAAGCAACTCCAATTCGATATCGCCGCGCGCGACTCTCTGCTCAGGGGCGTCGACAAACTGGCCGATACCGTCAAAGTCACGCTGGGGCCCCAGGGTCGCAACGTCGTGTTGGACAAGAGCTTCGGATCGCCCACTATCACTAAGGACGGCGTCACCGTAGCCAAGGAGGTCGAGCTGAAGGAGCCCTACGAGAATATGGGCGCCCAGATGGTCAAGGAAGTGGCCTCCAAGACCAGCGACGTGGCCGGCGACGGCACCACTACCGCTACGGTCCTGGCCCAGAGCATCTTCCGCGAAGGCTTGAAAAACGTCACCGCCGGGGCCAATCCCATGGACCTCAAGCGCGGTATCGACAAGGCCGTCGAGGTTTTGGTGGGCCAGGTCAAGCAGATGAGCAAGGAAGTCAAAAGCCGCGAGGAGATCGCCCAGGTCGGCACCATTTCGGCCAATAACGATGAAGCCATTGGCGAGCTGATCGCCGATGCCATGGAAAAAGTGGGCAAAGATGGTGTCATCACTGTCGAAGAGGCCAAGAGCACGGAAACCTCGTTGGACGTGGTCGAGGGCATGCAGTTCGACCGCGGCTACCTGTCGCCCTATTTCGTCACCGACCAGGAAAGCATGGAAGCCGCCCTGGAAGACGCCTATATATTGATCTACGACAAGAAGATCTCGGCTATGCGCGACCTGGTGCCGGTGTTGGAGAAGGTGGCCCAGTTGAGCAAGCCGCTGCTGATTATCTCCGAGGATGTCGAAGGCGAAGCCCTGGCGACTCTAGTGGTCAACAAGATCCGCGGTACCATCCAGGTGGCGGCGGCCAAGGCTCCTGGTTTTGGCGACCGGCGCACGGCTATGTTGGAGGATATTGCGGTGCTAACTGGCGGTCGGGTTATTTCCGAAGACGCCGGCCTGAAGTTGGAAGGGGCCACGCTCGACGATTTGGGCCAGGCTAAGCGCATTGTCCTGGACAAGGATAATACGACCATCATTGAAGGGGCGGGCAAGGCCGCCGATATCCAGGGCCGGGTGGGGCAGATTCGTCGGCAGATCGACGAGACGACTTCCGATTACGACGGCGAAAAGCTGCAAGAGCGTCTGGCCAAGCTGGCCGGCGGTGTCGCCGTGGTCAATGTCGGGGCTCCGACCGAAACCGAAATGAAGGAAAAGAAGGCGCGGGTCGAAGACGCGCTGCAGGCCACCCGGGCCGCCGTCGAAGAAGGCGTAGTGGTCGGTGGTGGTGTGGCGCTGATTCGGGCGCGTGCCGTCCTCGACGAGATTGAAGTCGAAGGCGACGAAGCCGTAGGTGTCGGCATTATTCGTCGGGCTTTGGAAGAGCCGGTGCGCCAGATCGCCTTCAATGCCGGACATGAAGGCGCCATTGTGGCGGGCAAGGTATCCGACAGCAAGCGCAATATCGGTTTCAACGCCCGCACCGAAGTATACGAGGATCTGGTCAAAGCCGGTGTCGTCGATCCGGCCAAGGTTACCCGCACGGCCTTGGAGAATGGCGCCAGCATTGCTGGGCTGCTGTTGACCACCGAGGCGCTGGTGGCCGAGCTTCCCGAGAAGAAGGAAGCCCCGGCGGGCCCTCCTGGCGGCGGCGATATGTACGGTGGCGGTATGGGTGGTGGTATGGGCGGCATGGGCGGCATGATGTAAAGCCCATCCGGTTTACCGGATACTACAAAACGGCTTCTCAGGGTAACCTGGGGAGCCGTTTTTTTGTTGTTTGCTGGGAGGACGGGCTTGGAGGTGCCGGCCTCTGGCGTTATGTGAGTCCCGCTTGCGGCCAACCCCACCCCGCCCGGCTGCGCCGCCCACCCGGCCTCCAGCTGCCCTGCCCCACACACCCACATAACGCCGCCGACCGACACCCCCAAGCCCTGCGCGGCAACACTATTGTAACAGGGTCGCCTCTGGCGGTATATGAACCCGAAAATTAAGTGTGCAGCCTGAGGCCAGTTTCAAGGGTAGTCTGCCTCGGGTACACCAATAATCTTCAGGAAGTTTCGCCGAAATCGCTCGGGAGCCTCAGGCGCGGCGGTCCAATTCGTTGTGCACCAGGACAATGCACTGGGAGGCCAGTAGAGTCCGGGGGCCTACACTTAAGGGGCGGGCGCCGAGGCGTTCGAGATAGCGGTCGGATTTGCTGGGCATGCTCAAGTGGTCGGTGAATACAAACGAAGCCGGTTCGGCCAATTCGGCGGCGCGGATATCGGTGCCCTTGGGTTGCAGATAAAAGAGCGGGCCTTTGGCGCATTGGGCCCGCACCAGGCTTTCAAAGCTGCGCTTGGCCACGAAGACACCGGCAGCAGCTTCTCTTTCCTGTTCGCGGCCCAGGCGGCGGCCGACTTCGAGAGCTTGCTGGATCACACTGCATACGGCGCGGTCGTCCAGGCCGCCCAGGGAGCCTAGGGCATCGCTTTCAAAGCGGACGTATTTGGGCGGGGCCGCCGGGCCCTCCAGGACCAGGTGAAAAACGGTCTGGTCGCGGATCCGGCGCGAGTAAAAAAGGCTGTCGACCAGGCAGTGGGCAACTATTTCCATATGACCCGAGCGGCTCAGATCGGCCAGATCAAAGTCGGGCGTCGAAGGGGCTTTGCGGGCTCGGAGAATAAATTCACGCATAGGCGATGGCGGGGTATTTCACAAAAAGAGCCGTTGCTAGTAAATTATGGCGCGTTGTATCGAACCGGCTATAAGAAGAAGAAAGCGCGGACAAAAGACAAGCGGCGGTTTTGCCAGACTGCAACAGAGCCGGGCCCAAAAGAAGAAGGCCCTACCGAGGAGAATCGAATAATGGCGACACTTGACCCTGGTCAGATAGCGGCTTTTCACCGCGATGGTTTCACTATTGCGCGGCGTTTTTTCGACACCGAAGAAGTAGATCTGTTGCGCCGGGCGGCCCTGGCCGACCGGGAATTGGATAAGCGCGCCTTTGGCCGCGCCGACGGGGAGGGCGGCACCGTGCGCCTGTCGGTGTGGAACCAGCCCGGCGACAATATATACGGCATGTTCGCCCGCTGTCGGCGCGTCGTCGATTCGATGGAAAAATTATTGGGTGGGGAGGTCTACCACTACCATTCCAAAATGATCCTCAAGGATCCGCGTGTGGGCGGCGCCTGGGCCTGGCACCAGGACTATGGTTATTGGTACTACAACGGCGCTTTATTTCCCCAGATGGCGTCCATGTCGGTGGCGGTGGACGCGGCGACGCGGGAAAACGGCTGCATGCAGGTATTAACCGGGTCGCAGGCCATGGGGCGGGTCGATCATGTGCGCACGGGCGAACAAGCCGGAGCCGACCAGGAGCGGGTGGCAGAGGCCTGCCAACGCTTACCGTTGGTCTACTGCGAAATGGAACCGGGCGATGCGCTCTTTTTCCACTGCAATCTGCTGCATCGGTCGGACCAGAACGGCTCGAAAGATCCGCGTTGGTCGTTAATCTGCTGCTATAATGCGGCCGCCAACGATCCCTATAAAGAGTCCCACCACCCGCGCTACGAGCCGTTGGCCAAAGTGGAGGATGGGGCGGTTAAGGAGATGGGCATCAAGTGCTTTGGCGAAGATCCTACCGATGTGGCCTGGATCAATCCGCAGACAGCGGCGCAAAACCGCGACGCCGATTTGCAGGCGGCTGAAAAAGCCCAGGAGGACTAGGTCTGGCCTAATCCTCCTGGGGCGTACTGGCGGGTTTCGTGCAGACTTATACCAAGATAGAATTCTAGGTGTGCGGATGTTTCCACGCACCTAGAGGCAATGGGCCCAACAGCAGGACATCAGTGCGTCACCTTGGAATCAGGGGCTTTTGCCCAGGCGGACCTTGGTCCACAACTGAAAGGACTCGCCCGGTCGGCGGCTGTCTTCGCCGTATTCGTTGTAGCCGCCCCGGCCCCGGCCCATACCGGCGGGACCATCGCCAAAATCGGTGCGACCGCCGCCAAAGCCATCGGATTGGTCGGCGGCCATTTGTCGGCGTAAGGCCCGCCAGTCTATATCGGGGGTTTCAAAGCCCATGCCGATATCGGCCCCGGGCTTGACCATGGGAGAACGCAGAGGTGGATCGAGACGGCTGAGGCCTATTTTCAACTCGTAGACCAGCCGCCCATCGGCATAGACGACTTCAACGTCGAGATCGGCTTCCTGACCCGGTAGCAGACGGTAGGGCTCGGCGCCTTGGACGAGAATCTCCAATTCGTTGATTTGGAGTAATTCGTCGAAGAGGGTCTGGAGGCGGGTGCGGTCGAGAGAGGTGTCCTCTGTGTCGCCAAAACCGCCCGGGCTTGGATAGCCGGGCGGGCGGCCGTAGCCCGGCATGCCGCCAAAAGCCAACTGGTCTCTGCGACCGATCAGAGGGTCGCCCAGGGGAAAGCGGATGCCGTATTTTTTGCTTTTGCCTCCCTTGGGATCGAACCACACGGTAAAACCCCGCCGGGCAATTTGCATCTGCAGCGGCCTGTCCATAGTAGTCAGGGATAGGTACAGATGCTCGTCGTCGTTGAGCAGGCCCATGGTTACGGGGGTGTTTTCAATGATGAATTTGGCTCTGGACCAATCGTCGTCGGCCCCATCGATGGCCACGGGTCGATCGCGCCATTTGCTCTCCAGCTTGGTGGTGCCGCAGGCGGTCAGGCAACCCAAGGCGATCAGAAACAGGCAGCGAGGTAAATACGTAGATAAGGGTTGGATGCGCATGGAAGCAGACAGGGATTGAGGGGTGGACGATTTGCTTGGAGAATAAAATAAAGCCTGTCGCAGGCTTGGCAAAATATCGTCTCCGCCGCCCGGCTGCCTGGCCATAGAGATGGGCCCGGGCGGACCGCCTGTAAGAGCGGCTCGCCCGGGCCCACCTCTAGAAGTTTTTTAAGACGGACTATTAAGCGCCCAGTGCATTGGCCGGGGCCAGGGTGTCGACCAATTCGCCGGCCAAGCCGCGCAATTGCTGTTGCAGGCGCAAACGCCCGCGGTTGACGCGCGATTTTACCGTGCCCACTGGGCATTGGGTGGCGGTGGCAATCTCCTGGTACGACAGGCCGTTGATATCGCGCAGGAGAACGGCCTGGCGAAACTCCTCCGGCAATTGGCCAATAGCCTCGATAACGGCTGCCCGGGCGTTCCAGGAATCGGTGCGCTCGTCGGGCAGCTGCTCCTTGTCCACCGGCTCGTAGGAGGTTTCCTGGGTCTCTTCATCGCTGGGACCAATGGATACCCAGCGCCAGCGCTTGCGGCGGCGCAATTCGGATTTGGCCAGGTTGCCGGCAATGGTGTAGAGCCAGGTGCGGACATATTCTATGGGCGGACATTTGGCGCTGTGTTTAAGGCAGCGCAAGAACGTCTCCTGGACGATATCCTCGGCCGTCTCCTGGTCGCCGACAAAGCGGAAGACGAAATTGTACATGGGATTGCGGTAGCGGTCCACCAGAATCGCCAGTTTGTCCTGATTTTGGGCTATCTCCATGAGGATTTCCCTGTCGGATTGGTGCGGTCTGGTTTCCATAATGTCTCCTTTAATGGCTGGGGTCGACGGATCCCAACCGCCGTCAGCCTTTTGTCGCGTCATTTGCTTATGCCTATTTTGATGCAAAGACTGTGCCTAAGGCTAGTTCTTTTTTTTGTATTTTTATATAAGCTATTGTTCTGTCAAGTGTTAGTTTGTTTTTTTAGATTTTTTAAAAAGTGAGGTAGAAGGCGATCGGTTCCGACCATTCGGTCGCTAATCGTCCAGGGTTTTTTAGCCTGCACAGCTAACCTATTGTTTCTATATTGGTTATTTGATTCGACCATTTGGTCGAGCAAAGCGACTGTAAAGTCGAAAGCGACGACCGATACATGAAAGGGAAATAATGGCGGCAAGCAATGCTTTTGAACTGCACTACGTATTGGCGTCCTGCATGTACGGGACAACCGCCCTGGCCGATATCGTGCCCCAGGTGCGGGCCAGTGGGGCGGGCTACTTGGATCTGTGGCCCAAAGTGCACGGCGACCAGCGGGAACAGGTAGAAGCCATGGGATACGAGGCCTTTGCCGCTTTGCTGGAGGCGCATCGGGTCCAGTTGGGCATTTCGACGCGATTTGACCTGGGGCCCTTTGGGCTGCAGGAGGAAATGGAGTTTGTGCGCCAATTTGGTGGCCGTCTCCTGGTCACCGGCAGCCAGGGGCCCAAAGGGTTGGACGGCGACCCATTGCGCCGCGCCGTGGGCGATTTTGCCGAGGCCATGAAGCCCCATATTGAGGCGGCCGCTGCGGCGGATGTAGTTATTGCCATTGAAAACCACGGCAATGCGCTCATCGAATCGCCCGATTCGATGAAATGGTTGATCGAATTCACCCAGTCGCCCCATCTGGGGATTGCCCTGGCTCCCTACCACTTGCCCGACGAGGCTCAATTGGTGGCGCAACTGATCCGCGATTTAGGGGATGGCTTGGTCCTGTTCTACGCCTGGCAGCACGGGATGGGTTGTCACGAGAAAAGGCCCAAAGAAGAGGAAATGATGCAATTGCCGGGCCGGGGAGCGCTGGATTTTACCCCCTTGCTGGTGGCCCTGGAGGAGATTGAATACCGTGGCTGGAGCGAAATTTTTATGCATCCAGTACCTCGCGGTATACCCATTTTGCCCACGGTGGAAGAGGTGACGGGGGCGATCAATCAGGCGCGGAATTATCTGCGCCAATGCCGGGCTTGAAGGGGCCGTCGGTCTCGGGTACATTTACAGCTCGACGATATCAATAAAACTGCACTATGAACAAAGGAGTAAGACAGGATGGCTAAACTCAGGGTCGGTATGATCGGCGGCGGCGGCGACGGCAATTTTTTCGGCGGTGTGCACAAGCGCTGTATCTCTCTGGACGCCAGTCGCGAATTGGTCGCCGGGGCGCTGCGCAGCAACCCGGAGGCGGCGCTGGAGGCGGCGGCGCAAATGGGCCTTCAGGGCTACCCCGACTACCAGGCGATGCTCAATGCCTGTGTGGCGGGCGAATTGGACTTGGATTACGTCACTATTGTCACGCCCAACCACGCCCATTACGCCCCGGCCAAAGCTTTTCTCGAGGCGGGCATTCCGGTATTGTGCGAAAAGCCCATGACCATGACGGTGGAGGAATCCGAGGAGTTGGCGCGCATTGTCGCCGACAAAGACGTGCCCTTCATCCTGGCCCATACCTATACCGGTCATCCCATGATGATGCTGGCGCGCCACTTTGTCGCCGAGGGCCGTATCGGTCAGGTCCGCAAGGTCGAGTCCTGGTACAACCAGGGTTGGTTGGCCACGGCGTTGGAGGAAGAGGGCTTGCAGCAGGCGACTTGGCGTACCGATCCGTCCCGTTCGGGTATTTCGGGGTGCGGCGGCGATATTGGCACCCACGCCTTTGTCGCGGCCACCTGGGTCTCCGGTCTGGCCGTGGAGCGGGTTTCGGCCCGGCTCAATACCTTTGTTGAAGGCCGCCGTCTGGACGATGACTTCAATGTCATCGGCGTCATGGAAAACGGCGCCACGGCCGTTATCACCGCCACCCAGATCGCCGTGGGCTACAAAAACGACAACGGTTTCCGGATTTACGGCACCGAGGGGTCCATCGAATGGCATCAGGAGCGGGCCGAAAAGCTGACAGTGCGGCGCGGCGAGACCGACGAGATCTACTGGATAGGCGCCAATTACAGTTTTTTCCCCGATTCCATTGCCGCCTATTTGCGCGTCCCTGCGGGCCATAACGAGGATTTTTTCGAGGCCCTGGCCAATTTGCACCAGAGTCTGGAGTTTACCATCCGCCGGCGCCGCGGCGAAGAGGCGCCCGAACCGGTCGCCCATCCCGACGCCGAGACGGGGGTGGCGGGAATGAAATTTATTGCCGCGTCGGTGGCTTCTTCGGCCAACGACGGGGCTTGGACGAACTTATAATGAACGAAGCCATGCAACGGGCCAGGGATACGGCCCTGCGTCTGTTGCAGCCCTCGGGGCGCGATTTGCAGTACGGCCTCGACTTGCACGCCGAGTCCGTGGTCTGCGATACCTACGGCTTTGCGCCGCGGGCTGCGCTCGACGGCCAGGCCCTGAGTCGGGCGGCGGAAGAGGGGGCCTCTGCCGCCGAATTGGCTGCCATGCGCGAGGAGATGGGGATGACGCGTATGGCCACCGACCCGGTCGAGCGACGTGAATTTGAGTCGGCCTGGAAGGCGGCGGGGGTGACCTGCGTCTTTCAGAATGCCGGCGAGGAGGGCCAGGCCGTGCCGCGTCTTATGAAGCGGCTGGCCCGTTTCACCTATACCACTGATATCCTGCGCGATCTGGTGAGTCGGGCGGTTTGGCCCGAGGATGTGGAGGCGGCCAAAAAGGCGGGGCGTCATTGCCTGTATCTGTCGGGCAACGGCGTCCCCCTGCCCCAGGATTGGGTCTCGGTCGAAGAAGAATTGGGCTATATCGGCCTGTTCTACCAGTTGGGCATCCGTATGATGCACCTGACCTATAACCGGCGCAATATGATCGGCGACGGGTGCGCCGAGCCCAGCAATGCCGGTTTGAGCGATTTTGGCCGCGCCGTGGTAGCGGAAATGAATCGCGTTGGCGTCTTGGTGGACGTGGCCCATTGTGGTTGGCAAACCAGCCTGGAAGCAGCTCAGCTCTCAGAGCGGCCCATGGTCGCCAGTCATTCGGTCTGCTGTGCGCTGCATTCCCATGTGCGCGGCAAGCCCGATCCGGTCATCCGCGCCATTGTCGACAGCGGCGGTTATATAGGTATATGCTGCATACCCGCTTTTCTCGGGGGGCGCGGCGATATTACCGCTTTGCTCGACCACGTCGACCACGTGGCGCGCACCTTTGGCGCCGACCACGTGACCATTGGCACCGACCGGGCCTACTCCAGTACTACCCCAGTCGTCCCCACGGCAACGGGCGGTCGCAGCGGTCGACCGCGGTGGGAATACTTCTGGCCGCCCAATACCTTTGGGGCACAGTGGGAGAAAGCCGATATGGTTGAGAGCCTGGCCTGGACCAACTGGCCTTTATTTACTGTGGGCCTGGTGCAGCGGGGCTATAGCGACGAGGATATACGCCGGATTATCGGGGGTAATATGCTGCGAGTTTTGGGCGCAGTACGGCCGCAACAAAGCGGCGACTGAAATTCGACTTTTTTGGTCTATGCCCTTCGACGTTTTGGTCGAATTAGTGTAAGTTAAGTAAAAACAGATAGAAATAGTTTTTCATGGCCGCTGGTCGCCAAGATTGTCCGATCCGGGACTCGACGAGATCGTCGAAGCGGCTGCGGCTTAGACGACAAGTGACGTTTCTTGAAAATTTTTATTTTGTTAAAAAACAATAACTTAAGAATAAAAATTCAAATTTAATTTTCTTCTGGCACAGGCTTTGCGAAAGAGTTGGCGTGCAACGAAGCACACGCAACACTCACGCAAATCGCAAGAAAGAGGAGAATTGAGATGAAACGCACTACTGGATACCTCATGGCTCTGTTGTTGGCGGCTGGAAGCTGGACTCAGGTCGAAGCGCAAGACGTCGATGTAGACAACGGCCCGGTCATGATCGACGAGAATGCCGACGGTATTGAAGACGGTTTCCGCAAGGGCCGCCGGGGCGGTCGAGGTGGTGGTCGCGGACTGGCCGCAGCGCAGCTGACCGAAGAGCAGCAGACCGAACTGCGGGGCATTGTCGACGGCTTGAAGGAGTCGGAAGCTTCCCACGAAGAGATCCGCAGCGCGGTGGGGGCCTACTTTGAAGGCAACGGCATCGAATTGCCCGAGCGGAGCGAGCGTGGGGCGAACCTGGACCCGGAAGTCAAGGCGCAGATCGAGCAGCTCAAGGCCGACGGGGTCAGCCGCGAAGATATCCGCACTACTCTGATCGAGCAAGGCGTTGAATTGCCTGAGGGGGGTCAGCGGGGCGGTCGCGGGGCGAACCTGGACCCGGAAGTCAGGGCGCAGATCGAGCAGCTCAAGGCCGACGGGGTCAGCCGCGAAGATATCCGCACTACTCTGACTGAGCAAGGCGTTGAATTGCCCGAAAAAGGCGAGCGTGGTGGTCGGCGCGGCGGACGGCGCGGCGGTCGCAACTAACTAAACCAACAGGCCCAAAGCCGGGGCGCTGAGAAAGCGCCCCGGCTTTGGGCTGGCACGTTTGTTTTACTGGGAGAAGTCGTTATGTGGCCGATTGTTTTTGTTTTGCTCTTGGGAGCCCTGCCGATACGGGCCGATGATGAGGCCCGGCTTGCCGCGCCGGTCGTCGGTTATACCGATGCCGACCTGGACGGGGCCAACGACCGCTTTCGCGATGCCAACGGCGACGGCGTCGACGAAGTCTCGGGCAAGGCCTATCGGCACCGTTTTGGCTTTGTCGATGCCGATGAAAACGGCATCAACGACCTGTTCGTAGACCAGGACGGCGACGGGGTCAACGACCTGGGGGCCCGTTTCGTCGACGCCGATAAGGACGGCGTTTGCGATAATATCATCGATTACGACGGCGACGGGGTCAACGATATCACCGGTATTGAATACGATCGCCGGTCGCTGCGGGGTTTTCGCTTTGGACGGGTCGATGAAGAGCGCCGCAAAGTGCACCGACGCTTTGTCGACGAGGATGGCGACGGCATGAACGATCTGTTTCGCCGCTTTCATCCCGGCCCCGGTCACAGGCCCGGTATGGACCATTTTATCGATGAGGACGGCGATGGCATTGCCGACGGCCGCCGCCTGGGCCCGCCGACCAAGCGGCCGGTAATTGAGCGTTTGCGCGAAAGGAGTCGGGGACGTCCTCGACCTACTAAAGGGGCGCGTCCCGGGCCCCGTCCGCCCCAGGGCGGGAAAGGAGGCCGGCGATGAGAATCTTGTTGGCGGCCCTATTGACTTTGGGGAGCACGGCTGCGGCGCGGGCCCAGGTCACCCCCACCTTTAATCTGTACAATAGTTATACCGACAATCTGTTCCAGACCTACGATAAGCAGTCGGAGTGGATTACCCAGGCCTATTTCGACCTTGGGCTGGTTTCCACCGACAATTGGAGTCTGTATTATACGGGCAATGCCAGCCTGTTCAGCCAATACGACGATTTATTCAACCATACGCATCAGGCCGGGGTCAGTTATTACCGGGCCCTGGGCGAAAAAAATGCTCTGTACGGCGGCGCCCAGCTTGCCTTGCGGCTCGACCAGGCGCTGTACGATTACCGCGATTTTGTCCGCGGCGAAGGCTATGTGCAGAGCAAATTCTATCTGCAGCCGACGCTGTTGGGCCGGCTGGGGTACGTATTGGGATACCAGAATTATGTGCAGGAGCCGGATTACAGCTTTTACGAGCAGGAATTCTCGGCCCAGTTCAGCAAATTTTTGCCCAGTCGCACGACCTTGCAAGCGGGGCTACAAATGGGGGTAAAGACCTACGCCCGGGCTGTTGAGCCCAATCTGGATACGCAGATCAGCGCTCGTTCGGGGCAAGAGCGGTCGCTGGTGCAATTGCTAACCCAGGTCAAACTGGCTCAGTCTTTGGGGCAGGGCACGGGCCTGCAGCTCGAATTTAAGCATCGGGCCAATGTGGCGGGGCAGAGTCGCCCGGTCGATGAGGCGTTGTATAATACCGACGACGATTTATTCGACGACCGCTACAACTACAGCGGCCCTCGGTTGCGGGCCGGGATAAAGCATTATGGGCCGTTGGAAGTGGAATTGGCTATCGATGGAAGCAATGAGAGACGGCGCTACGAAGGCCGCCCGGCGTTGGATCTCGACGGCTTGACCGTCGGGAGCGGTGCGGACAGGCGCGACCGGATCAACAGTTTCTCACTCGGGCTGCAACGGCCCTTCTATCCCCTCTGGCTAGACGAGCGCGAGGTCAATCTCGAATTGGAGTGGCTCTATCGCGACGTCGATTCCAACGACAAGTATTACAGCGCCCAGGCGCAGACGTTTACCCTCGGGGTGCAGGTGGGGTTTTAGGGGCCGAAAAGTATAGAGGCGGTGGCAAAACTCCATTTGCCGCCGTGCTTGGGCGACAACGCAAGTCTTGCTACCGCCTGCTACCGCCTGCTACCGCCTCTACTCACGCGCGTTTGGAGCCCTGTCGCCCTGCCGCCCTGCCGCCGCTTGCGGGTAGCCCCTATGCTTATTTCAAACCGTATTTGCGCAGCTTATAACGCAGGTTGCGTTCGCTAAGACCCAAAATTTCAGCGGCGCGGCTCTGCACGCCGTCGGCTTGTTGCAGGGCCTGGGCAATGGCCGTCCGTTCCATGGTCTCCACTTGTTCGGGCAGGGTGCCGCTCTGGTCGGGGTCAGGGGCCGCTGGAGCCGCCTGCACCTGGGCCGTCAAATCGGCGCGGGTGACCACCGCGCCGCGCCCCATGACCACGGCGCGCTCGATAATATTCTGTAATTCCCGCACATTGCCCGGATAGTCGTAGCGCATGAGCAGATCCATAGCTTCTTTGGAGACGGCGTCTATGGCCTTGCCGTTTTCTTCGTTGTAGCGCCGCAAAAAATAATCGACCAGAACGGGGATATCGCGCCGGCGCTGGCGTAGCGGCGGCAATTGCACCACCACGACATTGAGGCGGTAGAACAAATCTTCGCGGAAGGTGCCCGCTGCGATCATGGCCTCCAGGTCCTGGTTGGTCGCCGATATCAGGCGCACATCCACTTCTAGGACCTGGTTGCCGCCCACCCGCTCTATTGTTCGCTCCTGCAGGACGCGCAATAATTTAACCTGCACTTCAAGGGGAATTTCGGCCACTTCGTCGATAAAGAGGGTGCCGCCGTCGGCCTGTTCAAAACGGCCCTGGCGCTGCCGGTCGGCGGCGGTGAAGGCGCCCTTTTCGTGGCCGAAAAGTTCGCTTTCGATCAGGTTTTGGTTGAGGGCGGCGCAGTTGACTGCGACAAAGGCCTGAGGGTTGCGCGGGCTGGCGGTATGGACGGCGCGGGCGACCAGTTCCTTGCCGGTGCCGCTCTCGCCGCGGATAAGCACGGTGGCGCGGCTGGAGGCCGCGCGGGCGACGATATTGAGGGCCTCTTCCATGGCTGGGTCAACGGAGATAATGCCGCTTAGGCCGGTCCCCTGTTGCAGTTGCTCTTTGAGCAATTCGTTTTCCGATACCAAATGGCGGTGTTCCAGAGCCTTTTGCACCACCTCGTCGAGAGCATCCAGATCGATGGGTTTCTCCAGGTAGTGGCAGGCCCCTTCGCGCATGGCTTCGACGGCCCCGCCGACCGTGCTGTAGGCCGTCATCAGGACTACTTCGACATCTGGATTGAGCTGTCGCACCCGCTGCAAGACGCCCATCCCGTCCATATCGGGCATGCGAAAGTCGGTCAGTACCAGGTCGACGGTTTCACCTTCGAACAGGGCGATACCAGCGGCGCCGTTTTCAGCGCTAAGGATGTGGTAGCCCTGTTTGCGCAAATGCCCGGCTAGAGCCTGGCGCTGGATTTCTTCGTCGTCAATGACCAGGATGGTTTCGGCGGCCATATCAATCTCCTCGGGGCAGCAAAATGGTGAAGCAGGAGCCGTGACCGGGTTGGCTGTCAACCTGGAGACGGCCGCCGTGTTCGGTGATGATGCGATGCACCAGACCCAAACCCAGACCGGTGCCTTCTGGCTTGGTGGTGAAATAAAGATCAAAAATGCGCTCGATATTTTCCAGGGCTATTCCCGAACCCGTATCGGTGACGGTGATTTCCACGCTGCCGTCGGCCCTGTCGCGGGCTGCGAAGCGGACTTCTCCGTTTTGGGTGGCTTCGACGGCGTTGCCGAGCAAATTGAGCAGGGCCTGCTGCAATTGGTCGGGGTCGGCTTCGAGGGTGCCGCCGGAGGCAAAGTGGCGTTGCAGGCGCAGGCTTTTGGCCTCGGCCTGGGGTTGGGCGATCTGGGCCGCCTTTTCCAGCAGCGGCAGCAGGTCGACCCGGCGGCGCTGCAGTTGCGGCGGGCGGGCCAATTCCAAGAAATCGACGACAATGCGGTTGACCCGGGCTATCTCGTCGCGCACCAGGCCGGTCAATTGGCGGTATTCCTCTTTTTCTTCGGCGGCGGGGGCGAATTCGCGTTCAAGGCGCTGCACGATAATGCTGATGGCGTTGAGCGGGTTGCGCACCTCGTGGGCCACGCCCGAGGCCAGGGCGCCCATGGCGGTGAGGCGATCCTGGCGGCGCAGGTCGGCTTCTAGGGCCCGCTTTTCGGTGAGGTCCTGAATGACCACCATCCAGGTTTCGCCTTGCCCGCCCTCGGCCTCCAGACGCGATGTCGAGAGAGCCAGAATAACTGAGCGACTCGATGGCAAATGACCCTGGAAGATGGCTTCGCGCAACTCGGTACCCTGGACCAGGCTCGTCTCCAGGGCGTCCATGGCCGCACCGAAAATGTCGCTTCCGGGCCGCCCCCTGGTCTGTGCGACGGGGCGCTCGAAAAGGCGTTCGGCGGCCTGGTTGAATACTTGCACGCGCCCCTGGGCGTCCAGGGCGACAACGGCGTCGCCCATGCGTTCGAGGATGCGGCTGCTATAGGTCTGGACCCGGGCATAGGCTTCGTCGAGCAGGGCGTAGTTTTGCCGCACGGTGATAATGCCGGCTCCCACGGCGCCCAATACTGCCAACAGGCCTACCAGGAGAGCCAATTGCAAGCGGTAGCGGCTTTCCAGCGCGCGCAGCTTTTCCAGCGACAGGCCCACCCTGAGCAGCCTGGGTTGGTCCGGGGTGGCGGCAAAGGGCAGCACCGTCTCAAAGACCTCTTGGCCGTCGAATTGGGTCAGCCGCGAGGCGGGGCGCGGATTTTGCAGGGCCTGGCGCAAGAACGGGTCGTCGCCAATGGGGCCGATAGTCTCGATCCCGCGCGAGGCCGACAGCAGGCCCAGGGTATCCTGGACCACCATATAGACCAGGCTTTCCTGGTCGCCGATAGTGCCAATTTCCTGGATCAGGCGGCCCAGCCCGGCGGTGCGGCGCAGTTCTAGGAGCCAGTTGGCGGTGGCCTGTACGACCACGGCCCCGCCCGAGATTTGGCTCAGGGCAAGGGCGTAGAAATCATCTTCAGGGACCCAGAAAAAAGTTTCCTCCTCGCGGCCCGTTAGGACGGCATCCAGTTCCACCGGTAGCAGGTCGGTGGCCCGGCCGGATTGGGCGCTGGTGGCCAAGAGGGCGCCGTCGGCGTCGAGGATATCGACGCCAAACGAAGCGCTATCGACCAGCTGGTCCAGGGCCTCGTGGTCCAGGCCGCCGCGGTCGGCCAGGGCGGCGATGAGGTGGCCGTTGTCCTGCAAGCGCTGGGCGATCAGCAGTTGGATCTCCTCTTCGGCCTGGAGGGCGTGCTCGCCGGCTTTGGCGATGGACTGGGCCAGGGATACGGAGCCGTCTTCGAGGGTATCGAGCATGGCGCGGCGCGATTCGCCCAATTCGCGCCAGGCGAATAGGCTTAGGACCAGGGCCAGGATGCCGGCCAGGGCAGCCAAGTAGCCGGGTCGCAGGGTCGCAGGGTCGTCCGCCCGGGTGCGGGCGGGCCGTTTGTTCATGGGGGGCTCCAGGCGGTGCGGTGGGGCGGTTTGAGCAGAAGCAAGGACGGCATGCTGCGCCCGTGGCAGGGCGGCAATATGCTCGGGTTAGCTATACAAATAGGCGAAGACGATCAATTGCTGGGGATGCGTTCGGGTTCGCCCTTCTTATGAATACGGAAGACCAATGCTTTTACTGAATCGGCTCCGGTTTTGGCCGTATGCACCTGTTTGAGGGGGATCTTGAAAATATCTCCCTGTTGCAGAGGGGTATCCGCTTTGTCCTTTTGCCAGAGAGTGCCCGAGCCTTCCAGGATATAGACGAATTCCTCGCCGGGGTGGTAGTGCCTGGGCAATTGGCTGTTAGGGGGTATTTCCACCATGCTAACAATTACCTCGACGCCCTCGGCCAGTTGCAGTTCGGTGCGCAGGAGGTTGGCCAATTTTACCGCCGCTGCCGCCGTCTGAGCGGCCGGTTTTTCCTGCGCCGCCGCATCGGTGAAAAAATGGGCCGCCGAGACAGTAATACATACAAGTATAGTCATTGCTGTGTTCTGCTTCATGGTTTCCTCCGCAAAAGAAATACGCTATTGGATAGGGTTGAGACCGTCCGTTCAGGTTTGGGGCAGATCTGCCGGATCGCGGGGTATTGTATGTTCCTTGACGATTGTCCGGTCCGCATGCAGGGTGACTAAATTGAAGCAAGGGGGGTGTTGCTGATCGAAATTCACGGCCTCGTCAGCGGGCCATAAATTGAGCTGACAGAAGGTACTGCCAACGCTGGTATAGGCGATACCGTCCCGGTGGGTATGGGTGCCGCGATGGACGTGGCCGAAGAACACGCCTCTGAGCCGGTCTTTGGCCGGCAGCAAGGCACGGTGTAAATCGTCACCGTTGAGCATACCTACCTCGCGGTTATACCAGGTAGAATCAAGGTCGACGGGCGAGTGGTGGATAAAGACGGTGAACGGTGTTTGCGGGCCTTCGACTTCCCGGCCAATAAAGTCGAGCTGTGCTTGATTCACTTTGCCGAAATGGCCCGCTTCGTCGTAGGGTTGCTGCGAATCGAGAACGAGAAAGCGTTCGTCCTGGTAGCTAAAACGGTAGCAATTCAATTCGGCATCGCCCAGGACATCTTCCCTGGGACCCATGGAGAGATGACGGCGCATATAGGCGCGGATATCGTGATTGCCCGTGGCATAGTATATGGGCACGTTGAGTTGGGCAAAGGCCTCGGCGGCCAGTTGGTAGGCGATTTCGGTATCGTGGTTGGCCACGTCCCCAGTATGGATGACAAAGTGGGGCTGGGTCGGCAGGGCGTTGATGGCTTTAACGACTTGGAGCAGATTGGCGAACGGATTATTGCCCAAGACGACCCAATCCCGCAGATGCCCTAAATGCGTATCGCTGATATGGACAAAATGCAGCGGCTCTACCATATGCCCTTCCTTGGCGAGGGCACCTTGTAGATAGTGCCCAGTGTGAATTAGCGGCGAAGACCGATGGGATTACCTTGGTCCGGTCTATGACCAAAGGGTGCTAAAGTTTTTCCCTGTGCTGAATTTTTAGCGCTCAAAAATAAACCTTTGCCGCTCTGTAGTTTTGTAAAACCAGCTGTTAGGCGATTCGGTTTAGCGCCTAATGGAAAATTTAAATTTATAAAAAACATACTGATAGCGGAAGATGATAAAGGCGGACGAAAAAGTTTGGTATGCTGCTTGCTAATTGGGGCCAGGCAAAGGCGCAAAGCCTTGACGAGCCAATAACCCCAACGAGGAGGAATGTAGCAATGAAAATTTTACACAGTTGTCTGCTGACCGTCTGCATGGTGCTATTAGCGCTTTGGAGCATAGGGTGTGGATCCAATGGGAGCGACAATCCTTTTTCGTCGGCCCAGGAGACTTCGGGCAAACTGACCGTTTCGACTATGGACGATAGTACCGAGGTTGGCACAGCTGCCGACGGCGTTGAAGAGGCCAACGATGCTGAGGGTGGCGACGAGGAAGATGAGGAGGAAGTCGCCGTCGCCGATTTGCCCGAGGTCGTGGTTGCGGCGGTATTAGAGGCGGTGCCGGGCGGCCAGATTGATGAAGCGGAGCGCTCGTTAGAAAACGGCGTAGTGGTCTACGAAGTCGATGTATCCACGGTCGATGGCGAAACTGAAGTAGAAGTCGGTGAAGACGGAACCATCCTCGATATCGAAATCGACGACGAGGATGACGACGAGGACGATGACGACGATTAAGCCGTCATTTAGTCGGAAATATTGAAGACCTGGATCGCTTCGGGGGATACACTTCCGTGCAGCCTGACCACAACCAAGCGCTCTGCTGTCCTAACCCGGCGGCAGGGCGTTTGGTATAGAGTGCCGACCCTGTGGCCATGAAGAAGGAGATCGTAGCCGTTTGTACTGAAAAACTGGATTAGCCCCTCGTCCCGATCGCGGCGGTATGTTGGTAGGTGCAAAATCTTTTTCCGGAAAAGATTTTACTAAAAATAATCTCAAAGGAATACGGCGCACGCAACTGGGAAAAGGGCCGAAATTACCGATTTTGGGCAGATAGAATGAAGAGTTCTTTATTTGTGATTGTGAACGGAAAGACGCACCTTAAAGTTCGTCATCTAAGCCCGAGTGGAGTTCGATGACGAACTTTAAGGTGCGCTAATAATTCGTTCGCGGCCATGCTCAGACCAAGACATAAGGGATGACATCTTGAAACCATCGGTCATAATTGTAACTGGCCCCCCTGGAGCAGGAAAGACCACTTTGGCAAGAGCCATGGCCAAGCATCTTAACCTTCCATTACTCGTCAAAGATGACATCAAAGATGCAGCCTTCGACACGTTGGGCTGGTCGGATAGAGAGTGGTCACGACAGATAGGAGGATTGTCATTTGCCGTAATGTATCGTCTCCTACGCGCTCAATTGGAAAACGGACAGTCCGTTGTTGTGGAGACGGCATTCAATCCGAAGGTGGATGCACTTAGATTCGACGAAATCAAGGCCCAGTTTCCATTCAGCCCAATTCAGGTTGTGGTAACGACAGACGGGGATACGCTGTTTTCTAGATTCATCAAACGGGCTGAAAGTGGTGATCGTCATCCAGGTCACGTAGACATAGACGAGGATCGTAAGACTTACCTGAGACGGCTTTCGGAATCCCCTTACACGGCTCTCCCGATAGACGGGCCTGTGATTGAGGTCGATTCCAGTGACTTCGGAACTATTGAGACCGTGAAGATTGCTGAGCAAGTCCAAGCATTTATGGCAAATCAGTAGTTTTGGATGGCACGGCCGCTAACACCGAGTGCTCGCCTCCGCTTCGCTCCGAAGAAACTTGCTACGCAGATTCGGGTACTCTTCTTCGTTAGAAGACATGCAATCAGCAGCCCCAATGGTTTTCGACATCGATTGGCTGGGATCCCATCCTGTCCGTAAGAGTGATGCATGGTTAAAACAGATGAAGTTCAGCTTCGTGCCGCGACAGAGAAAGATATTCCAGTTCTGATAGATATAGCTCGAAAGGCTTTCCTATCTGCATTTTGGGAACTGTCACCTATTGAGGTCATACACGACTGGGTGGCCGACGATTTTGAAGGGCGGTGCTATCCAGAGCGGTGGCCTCGGATGATCGTCGCTATGATGGACGACAAGCCGGTGGGGCTTATTGAACCTGTAGATGACCATATTAGTGGTCTATGGATCCATCCCCACTATCATAGGAAGGGAATTGGCACCAAGCTTCTTCGGGCTGGCGAAGAGGTGGTGCAACAGCACGGTCACTCTAAGGTCTGGTTAATGGTTTCATGCTTTAACGCTGGGGCGCCGGCATTTTACAAGGAGCTTGGTTACCGCGAGGTTGGAGTTGAGACAGAAGTTCTCTCTACGGGAGTCAAGGAGCAGTTAACAAGACTCGAACGAGAATTATGATGGAATTTGGTTCTATGCATTCCATTGGCTTCAATAAAGGCGAAACAATCGTATACCGAGACTTAGACGAACAGGGCCAGGTGGTTCATGCGAAGTCTGTTATTGTTATTGAAGATTCGGACGATCAGATTGTTTTATGGGTACCGGTCGGCGCTCCTACGATGAAAGGGGAACTACTCAATCCTTCTTCAACAGGGCCTAGACGATGGAATGAAGGATGGCATTTAGTCGAAACAACATGGTGGTCTGAGAATCTCATTATCACGAAACCAGATCAATTGCGCTCAATTTTGTACGATGGAATAAAGCGCGAATTTTATAGTTGGTATACCCATATTCAGAGTCGCTTGAGGCGAACACCTTTGGGGTTTGATAAACGCGATTTTCAGCTGGATATCGTTGTCGAGCCCGACCGCCAATGGCGATGGAAGGACGAGGACGAATTAGAGTTGGCCGTCGAGCTGGGAAGTTTAACCCCAGAGCAAGCAGAAGCCGTACGCGTTGAAGGCCAACGAGCGGTAGCCGAATTGGAAGCTAACGCAGGCCCCTATGCAGACGGCTGGGAAGACTGGAAACGGGGCTGATCAGGCTTTACGGAGATGTTCGAAAACTCACAGACGAGTTGTATGAGGGCCTGCGGATACGCAAGCTTGCGATCGATACATCCGAGGGACACTGGCCGAGTTATCAGCAGCGCGTTTGGTCCTTCCTGGACCTGCCCCAGGGCAGCCCGTCAAGGAACGCGAACAGGAGCCTGGTACATCGTCGGGATATGACGCCCTGCAGAGTGACCGTGCGCAATCGGAAGGCGGAAGGTATCCGACTCGCCAAGATCGTCTACAAAAGTCGTCAGATCGAGCATGTCGCCGACCTGGTTTCGGGTGTAGAGCACGTGATTGAGGCGACACTCTCGGATCGATATCGGTTGTATGGTCATGGGGATGTGCCAATTCGCGATGTGATTGTGGACAGCGAGTTGGTGGCCTGCAACTTAGATTGACAACGCCTTTGAGTTCGGTGGATCATGAATAGAATGTGACGGAGTGATAGTATGGCCTCGACGCAGCGATACAGCCCGGAGTGGACGTCAAATTACTATGACGAATTCGGCGAGAAGGAGTGGGACAGATTCTCCGGCCTACATGGCCGAATCAATATAGCTATTCACTCTCACTACCTTCGCGAGCACGTGCAGCGCGGCTCTCGAGTCCTCGAGATCGGGGCGGGCCCAGGCCGGTTCACGGCGGTACTTTCAGAACTGGGCTGTCAGGTCGTGGTCGCGGACCTGTCCCAGGTTCAACTGGATTCACACCGAATACACGCCAAGGAGATGGGGATAGAAGAGGCGGTGGAGGATCGCCTCCTCCTAGATGTCTGTGACCTGTCCACCTTCCCGTCGCATTCTTTTGATGCCGTGGTCTGCTACGGTGGTCCAATCAGTTATGTCTTTGAGCAGGCACCGACGGCTGTATCGGAATGCGCTCGGGTCTGTAAACCCGAGGGCGTAGTGCTGGCAAGTGTGATGTCAATATGGGGCACGTGCCACCATTATCTTGAGGCGGTACTTGATATACCAGTTGAATCAAACAAGCTCATCACTGAAAGTGGCGATCTTGTGCCACAGAATTGGGATGGGGTAAAACATCAGTGCCACATGTATCGGGCCGCAGAGCTGCGTGATTTGGTTGAGGGGGCGGGCCTCGCCGTACAGGCCATGTCTGCGTCAAATTGTCTATCTCTTCGCTATGGAGACGCGCTTGCCGAGCTCAGCGAAGGATCGATGTGGGACGAGCTTCTTCGAATGGAGCTAGTGGTCTAATTTTTATTATTTGATGGATGCGTTAAAAACGCCGATCTTTGAGAATGCTTGTCCTCTCTCTCTCATTCAAGGAAGTTTTTCCATGCCATCCAAACGCTACCACGTCCTATTAAGC